>Ga0209060_10000092_pt1 | contig 242734 bp, 187 predicted proteins | sample Coa_R1_8_FD_187155 | JGI IMG/M metagenome (GOLD analysis project Ga0209060, IMG submission 187155) | Surface soil microbial communities from Centralia Pennsylvania, which are recovering from an underground coalmine fire - Coalmine... | ecosystem: Environmental > Terrestrial > Soil >... | reverse complement strand
CATCCACCGCCATTAAAAACATGCTGATCGTGCCGCCGCCCGATTGTCCCGTCGTTCCGATCCGTTTCGCATCCACCATCTTTAGCGATGACAGGTAATCCAGGCTGCGCACCGCGTCCCATGTTTGCAGGCGCGTGCTCGTGTCCCCGAACAGCAGCATCTGCTCCCCAGCCACCGTATGCTCATTATCGGGCGACGCCAACTTTGAGTTCAGGCCGTCCGGGCCGGGGTAATACACGCGCTCGCCCTGCCCCATCGGATCGAAACCCAGCACCACGTATCCCAGCCGCACCAGCCCCTGACAACAGCGCTGGTACGTGCCCCCTGCCTTGCCATTGCGCGTATGGCCCATCTGAAACAGCACCGCCGGGTACGGCGGCACGCCGCGCGTCGGGATATAGAGATTCGCGGAAATATGGAATTTCGGACGGCTCTCGTACACGACTTTCTCGACGCGGTAGCCGTCGCGCTCGAACGATCCGATGGTTCGCGCCTCCAGCGGTGTCCGTTCCGGTTCGCCGCCGGTGATCTTCCAGAATGTTTCCCTTGTCCAACGCTGCCGCGCCTGCACCGCTGCGCCACTCGTTAGCTTTGCGATTTCCCGATTGCGCCGCTCGTAAGCTTCAGTGGCAAGCGCCTGCATGAAGTCCGGCAGGCATCGCGAATAGTTCCGGTACGCCGTGCCCGGAAACGGTTTCGCTCCAGCGGTCTGACCGCGCAGCAGCGCCGCGGCTCCCGGTAAGGCGAGAAGCTGTCGTCTGGTCATGGTGAAGGGACAGTCTATCGCAGCGGAAAACCGGATGGGCCGGCTTACCGGCGTGTGATTTCCAGCCGCGCCGTACCCCCTTTGGGGTCGCTGAACTCGTATACTTCCGGTTGCGCGGACACCTGCTTCACGGCGGCCTGCCGCCATTCTGCTTTCGCCCCGGGCGCGCCCTCTTTGTACCAGCCGCTCAACAACAGTTGCGCGCCTTCCGCGGAACGCCATTCGTAGCACGACTTCAACGGTACCAGCGAGCTTGATGATGGCTCGTCGCTGGTTGCCGACCATACGTCGCGCCACCCCGCCTTTTCATGGTGCAGGCACTTCACCTTCAAGTCCACCTCGCAGGCATCTTTCTGAAACCGGCTGACCACGAACTCGCGAGCCCAATCTCCGGCTGCGAAGGTGGTTCGCATCGAGACCTGGTCTTCCGGTGCGGTCTGACCGTCGCACGGAATACGGCTGTGCAACGCGACCCCCTTCGCCGCATCGACAGGTTCCCGGGAACGGTGACCCCAACCGAATATCAGCAGGATCGCAACCGAATAAATGCCCATAACTCAATTAATACACATCACGCCCCGCCGATTCCCAACAGCTCGATCTCAAAAATAAGCGTCGCTCCGCCTGGAATATCGGGTGGCGCGCCGCGCTCGCCATACCCGATGCTCGCCGGGCATACCAGTTGCGACTTGCCCCCGACCTTCATCTTCTGCACACCCTCTGTCCAGCACGGAATTACCTGGTTCAGCGGAAACGAGGCCGGCTCGTTGCGCTTGTACGAGCTGTCAAATTCCGTTCCATTGATCAAGGTGCCGCGATAGTGCACCTTGACGGTGTCGGTAGCCTTGGGCGACGCTCCTGTACCCGGCTGCAACTCACGATACACCAGACCGCTGCCTGTCCGGGTCGCGCCCGGAGCCGCCGCGGCTTTATCCAGGTACGCCTGTTGCGAGCCCGCCGAATCGTCCGATTCCGGCTTCGAGGACGAGGAACACGAGATCAGCATCAACGAAAGAGCCACGACCAGTACACGCATTCGCCTAGATTAACATCTGGTCGGTTCCAGTCACGCTAACTCTCGATAACTAGTTCCTCATTCGCCCCGCACAGTATCATGCAACCGTAGGACATGCCGTCCCTGGATCTCAGTCTTTGCATGATCGTAAAGAATGAAGAGCACGTGCTCGCGCGTTGCCTTGACTCCGTCGCCTGCCTCGCGCCGGAAATCGTCATTGTGGACACCGGCTCAAGCGATCGAACGCTGGCAATTGCCGCTCGTTACGGCGCCAGGACCGGTTCGTTCGACTTCACGCGTGTCGATTTCGCTGCCGCCCGCAACTGCTCGCTCTCTGCTGCCGCGGGCCGCTGGATTCTGGTGCTGGATGCCGACGAGATCCTCCACGCGGAGAGCGTTCCTGTGATTCGGAAGCTGGTTGCCGGAAACGAGAACGCCGGCTATTATTTCGAGCGCCTCAACCATTACACCGGCGCCCAGCAAGCCACATCCGACTACGCTGTGCGCCTGTTTCCGAATCGCCCCGCATATCGCTATCGCGGCCGCGTCCACGAAACCATAGATGACTCTATTCTGACCGCCGGCGGACGCCTTCTGCGCACCAAGATCCGCTTGGACCACGATTTCGCTTCCGATACCGAAGCCCGCTTGCGGCGCAACCTCTGGTACATCGGCATTCTGAACGAGGAGATCGCCGCGAACCCCGCCGATCACAGCCGTCACGTGTTTCTCGCCGCCGAGTATCACCAGCTCGGCATGTTCGCCGAAGCGGCCAAGATCACCGAGCATCTGGCGGCGCTGCGCCCGCTGGATCCGCAAGCCCGCCTGCATGCCGGCGTCTATCATTTGATGTACACTGCGGAGCGCGATCGCGCCCGCGCGGACTTCAACGAAGCCCTTCGCCTCCGTCCCGGCTATCCCGAAGCCCGGGCGTTCCTCGATCGCATGGAACGAGAGGACAGACCTCAAACCGGGCCACAAGCATGACCGGGCCGCAAATGTAACCGAGCCGCGACCACAGGGAGCGGTTTTCTTGAATTTAGTTGGATGTCGAGCTAATGCTCGACGCCCGCGTAATATCCGGTGCGCGTCCGGACCTTCGGATCGCCCGCGGACGTTACTGTGACCTTGATCTTGCGGAATTTTCCGTCAAGCTTCTGGTTCGATGGTGTGTACCCGAGGATGTACTGATTGCGAATCTCGTGCGCTACTTCGCGAGCGATCCCTTCCACTTCCGTCAGCTCCTGCGGATACCACGCCTGGCCGCCTGTGGCGAAGGTGAGCGCATCGAGCGCCCGCTTGGCCCGTTCCGCTTCACGCGGTTCGTCATCGCTCAGCAACCCGACTCCGTAAATGATCACGTCGTTCTGCTGGGCGGATTGGATGACGTGATCGAGCGTCTCCACGCTGCGGTTGTCCTCGCCGTCCGTCACCACCAGCAGAATCTTCTTCTCTTTTTTCCCGGCGTGCCGCAAGTGTTCCACGCCCATCCGCAGAGCGTCGCGCATCGCGGTCTCGCCCTTCGAATCGATCTTCTTCAACGCATTTTCGAGCGATTGAATGTTATTCGTGTAATCCTGCTCGAGCGATGCCTCATCATTGAAGTTCATAATGAACACTTCGTCATCCGGATTGGACGCCCCTACCAGCGCCAGTGCCGCCGATGCCACTTTCGCACGCTTATCATGCATGCTCGCGCTGTTGTCGATCACCAATCCAAGCGATACGGGCACATCCTCTCGCCGGAACGACGCAATCACCTGCTGCACGCCGTCTTCGTATACCTTGAATGCGCTTTCCGGCACGTCTAGCACAAGGTGTCCCTGCGAGTCGACTACCGTGGCATGCAAGTCCACCAGTCGCGTGTCCGTGCGAAAGGTGAATGTGGGTGTATCGTCGCTAACCTTTGCATCAGGCGCTTGTGCCCACAGCATGCCGCATGAGATCAGAGGAGCGTAAGCACATAATTTGGTTAACACGTTGTGCATGTTACTCCTCCCACCTTAGGGACGTACCGCGCAAAGCGCAAGTTTCTCAACGTTAATATTGGGTTCCGGATGCCCGGAAGAGCACCTTTTACGCGGCGCGCCCTTTTAATCCGAAATGGCGGGCTGCCGAAAGCAGGTGGCGGTCGTTGGACCAAATCTCGCTACACCCGTATTGGCGAGCCGAAACCAGGTGAATAGCGTCACCCGCTCGCACAGATACTCCAGGCGCCACGGTCTTCAATCGGTTACTGAGCTCCAACAGCAGGCCGCATTTCGAACCGTGCTTCAGATCTGTCTACAAGATCCACGCTATAATTTTCCTGTTGCCGGCCCAAACCCTCCATTCCGTTTGCGCCCTTGACTGCCCGGACGCGTGCGGCCTGTTGATCAATGTCGAAAACGGACGCGGCAGCCGTTTGCGCGGCAATCCCGACCATCCCGTTACTCGAGGGTTTCTCTGCGGAAAAGTGGCCCGCTACCTGGAGCGCGAGTACTCTCCCGATCGTCTGCTCTATCCGCAGCGGCGCATTGGCGCTAAAGGCGAGGGCCGTTTCACGCGCATCACCTGGGATGAAGCTCTCGATGAAATCGCCTCCCGGTTGCAGACCGCTTCCGCTGAGTTCGGCCCGGAATCCATCCTCCCCTACAGTTACGGGGGCACCATGGGTTATCTCCAGGGCAGCAGCATGGACCGTCGTTTCTTTCACCGGCTTGGCGCATCCCGACTGGACCGTACCATTTGCTCCGCTGCCGGAGGCGTAGGACTCGTCGATGCCCTCGGTCTTAAATACGGCACCGAGCCGGAGCAGTTCCGCCACGCAAAACTGATTCTGGCTTGGGGTGCGAACATCCTCGGCACTAATGTCCACCTTTGGCCCTTTATTGTGGAAGCCCGGCGCAATGGTGCCAGGTTCTATACCATCGATCCCCACCGCAATCGCACCGGTGAGCTGTCGGACAAGCACTTTTTCATCAACCCCGGCAGCGATACCGCGCTCGCGCTCGGTATGATGCACGTCATCTTGGAGGAGCGCCTGGAGGATGCGGATTACGTTCAGCGCTACACTTCGGGCATCGAGAAACTCCGCGAGCGTGTCCGGCAATATCCCCCGGAACGCGTCGCCGCTCTTACCGGTATCGGGCAAGGCGAGATCATTCAGCTCGCGCGCGAGTATGCAACGGTAAGTCCCGCTGTCATTCGATTGAATTATGGTTTACAACGCAGCGAACGGGGCGCCATGGCGGTTCGCTCCATTTGTCTGCTGCCCGCGCTTACCGGTTCCTGGAAGCACAACGGCGGCGGTGCTGTAATTTCCACTTCCGGAGCATTTCAAGTCAATCGTGCCGCCCTCGAGCGTCCGGACCTCCAGATCCAATCGCCTCTCGGTCGCGAAGCGCGCATGGTAAATATGTCGCAGCTCGGCAGCGCGCTTAACGATCTTGGCGATCCGGCCGTCAAAGCCCTCGTCGTTTACAACACCAATCCCGCCGCTGTGGCGCCGGATCAGAACAAAGTGGTCAAGGGTTTGCGCCGCGACGACCTTTTCACTGTTGTTCTCGAACAATTTCAGACCGACACGGCCGACCACGCCGACGTTTTGCTTCCCGTCACCACGTTTCTTGAGCACAGCGACATTTATTTCGCCTACGGCCACTACTACCTTCAATTGGCGCGTCCGGTATTGCCGTCACCTGGCCAGACCAAGTCCAACGTTGACATCTTCCGCCTGCTCGCGGCGCGCATGGGTTTTCAGGAGCCTTGTTTCCGTGAATCGGAAGACGACATGATCCGGGGCCTGCTCGCTTCGGAACATCCTTTCGTCAAGGGAATTACGCTCGAAGAGTTAGAGCGCCGGCACTTCACTCGGCTTCGCATCGCCCCAGGCGGCGATCCTTTCAAACCTTTTGCCGCCGGAGGTTTTGGAACGCCCTCCGGTAAATGTGAATTTCACGCCGAGACTCTGGAATACGTTCCGCCCATCGAATCTCGTCACGGCGACGGCGCTCTGCGCGCCTGCTATCCGCTTGAACTGATCTCACCCAAGAATGACGACAGCATGAACTCGACACTCGGAAACCGCCCGGACGTCGATCGGCAAACCTCACGGTTGGAGATGAACTCACAGGACGCCGCTGCGCGCAACATTGTCAACGGCGATCAGGTCCGCATCTTTAACAGTCGTGGTTCGTGCTTTCTGATCGCCAAGGTCGACGGCTCCGTCGCTCCTGGTGTGGTCAGCGCTCCATCCACGCGCTGGCCCAAGCAGTCGCCGGCCTACCGCAACATTAATGCGCTCACTTCCGAGCGCCTGACGGACAAGGGTGGCGGCCCCACGTTCTACAGTTGCCTGGTGCAGGTCGAAAAGAGTGGCGATTGAATTAGCCCGCCGCCGGTTTCTGCTCTCCGCTCTCGCAGTCCCCATCGTGTCCTGTAGAAACACTCACCAGGATCTCTCCGCATTCACCGAAGAGGAGCCTGCCCACTTGTTATCCGCCGTACAGGTGGGTGATCCGCATTCTGCTCCACAGTTGCTTTCGGGTTGGCATCGCATCGAAGCCGATGCCTGGCGTTGGACCGCCAGGAAGTTCTCTGTAGCGTTGCGTCCCCCGCCCGGATCTCCCATGCTCGGTGCTGTTTTGCAATTCAGGTTTACGCTGCCCGAAATTGTGATCCGCCTCCTCGCATCTGTGACGCTATCCGCCTCCCTGCCGAACTTGCAGCTCTTGTCCAAGACTTATGATCACATCGGCGACGCACTCTATGCGGCTTCTATAGCCCCCGGTGTTTTGGTCGGCGACTCTGTTCGTGTCGACTTTTTGCTGGACAAAGCCATTCTGCCCAGCCAGGCCGATGGCCGAGAGCTTGGCGTCATCGCTCACTCGGTCAGTCTGGAAACCAAATGAATTCATTGGATACGGAAACGGCCAATCCTTCCGCAAGTCGCGTCGGGTCAACTCGGTTTCCTTCCCTTCCGGACGCTCTCTATTGGCTGATTCCGCTGGTTATTTGTTTCGCTGTTTACTGGCGCGGACTGACGACATGGTTCCAGGCCGATGACTTCGCCTGGCTCAACCTGCTTTCTACCATTCATGACCGCCACGACTTGCTTCACGCACTCTTTGCTCCGATGGCCCAAGGTTCCATCCGTCCGTGGAGCGAGCGCGCCTTCTTCTTGGGCTTCGAATCCCTGTTCGGGTTGAACGCGATTCCGTTCCGGATATGCGTCTTTTTGACTCAATGTGCCAATCTGACACTCATTGCTGCCATCACCAGGCGGCTCACCGGCTCCCCCGCCGCGGGTTGCTGCGCAGCCGTTTTTTGGGTTGCCAACAACAGTCTCGTCACTGCCATGGCCTGGAGCTCCGCCTATAACCAGGTGCAGTGTGGGTTCTTTCTGCTTGGCGCATTTTGGTTCCTGCTCCGTTTCGTAGACTCGGGAAAAGCCTCTGATTACTTTTGGCAGTGGGGTCTGTTCCTGCTGGGTTTTGGATCGCTCGAAGTCAATGTCGTTTATCCGGCATTGGCCGCGGCGTATACCCTCCTGCTCGCGCGCAAACACTTTTTGTCGACGATTCCCCTGTTCTTTCCCTCCGTCATCTTTACGTTCGTTGACAGAATGTTTGCCGGTTCAGAGGCATCCGGCGCCTATGCTTTGCACTTTGATGCCGCTCTCCCATCAACCCTCCTCACCTATTGGCGATGGGCTCTCGTTTCCGACTACCCGCCGTCCGGTGTGTATGGCCGCTTCGAATTTTCACTGTATATCGCACTCTCTCTGCTCTTGCTCGTTTTCGTGGTGATCCGATGCCGCCGCGGCGATTGGCTGCCCCTGTTCTGTCTGGCGTGGTTCCTGATCGTTCTTTCGCCAGTCCTGCCGCTGCGCGATCACATCTCTGACTATTACTTGTCGTTGCCTACTATCGGCCTCGCCATTCTGGCGGCTTATGCCATGTTGCAGGCTTGGTCCCGGCGGACCGGCTGGAAGCTCCTGGTGGTCGCCGCAGCCGCGTCATATTTGATCCTGATGGTGCGGTTTGACCGTATCTCCATGCATTGGTGGCATGATCGAAGCCTGGCCGTTCAACGGCTGGTGCTTGGAGTCGCACGGGGGCACCAGTTACATCCCGATAAATCCATTGTCCTGGATGGAGTTAGCAGTAACCTGTTTTGGGCCGGCATTTTTCACCGCCCCTTCCGCCTGTTCGGGGTCAATGACGTCTATCTGACCCCGGGCTCGGAAAAGCGCATCGAGGCTCACGACGCGACCGGAAAAATAACTGATTTTGTTCTGCCCAAAGGAGTTATTCTGCACGCCGCAAAGACCGACGAGATCGTGGTCTACCAGGTCGGTCCCGACAGGCTGAAGGCCATCACCTCGTCATACGAAGCGGCGGCGATTTCGACGCTGTCGCCGGATTTGCCCCGACGTGTTGATGCCCTCAGCCCACTCACGGCCTATCTATTTGGACCGGAATGGTATCCTGCTGAAAAGAGCGCACACTGGATGCCCAGGAGCGCCACGCTCCGGATGGGTGGCCCGGCGTCGCCCGGCCAGCGCTTGCACATGGGAGGCTTTTCATCGGCCCTCCAGGCAGCGCAAGCTCCTGTTTCGCTTAGGGTTAGCGTGGATGGGGTTCGCCTTCCGGAGGCTAGGGTCGACCTTCGGGGGCCGACCTTCGTCGTCTCATATCTGCTACCGAATGAGTTGGTTGGAAGGACTGGAGTGCTGATCTCGCTGGAAGTGGATCGTACATTTCGCAATGCTCCGGACGTTCGCGAACTGGGTTTGAATTTCAGTTTTTTCGAGATCCGTTAGGCTAAAGCACAATCTGAGAAGTGACGAATATACTATATCGCGAACGTGGTATGACGATTGCTTAGGATTCACCTCGTGCGCAGCAAGCAGATCGATCTTTGAACCCGGTTATCTGGATGTTAGTCGGTTGCGCTAAGATTTTTTGAAACTTTCACTGTCATCTAGCGTCTATTGTTGGCAGACGTTGGGAAGGGAGAACAGGCCATGACCAAGAATGAACTAGAAAGATACAGGATGGTTCTGGAAAAAAAACAGGCGGAGATTGACGCTGTTCTGCGAAATCGGGACGAGATCGCAATTGAGAAGACCGCGGATGCTATTGACGAGGTGCAACTTGCCGGCGAACGCGAACTTGCGATTCGTAACCTCGACCGCGAATCCGTCATGTTGCGTAACGTGCGCGCCGCCCTGGCCCGGCTTGAAGATGGCAGCTTCGGCAGCTGTCTGCATTGTGAAGAAGAGATTAGCCCGAAGCGGCTGAACGCAGTGCCCTGGGCACCATATTGCATCCGCTGCCAGGAAGCGGCGGACCGCCACGAGTTTCAGCCATCCGAAAGCCTGGAAGCATTGCTGGCTGACGCCGCGTAAGAAATCTCGTCGGTATCAAGGGCGCGGGCTGGTCTCGCGCCCTTTGTGTTTTCAATCAGCTCAGACCGACGACGGAGAGCATTCGACCGGCGTGCTGCTTGTCGCGGCGGAAAGAATGAAAGTCCTGGCTGCACATTGTGCAGATCCCGGCCAGGTAAATCCGGCGCGCATCGACCCCAGACGCACTCACTTGCAGGCGGTTCACTTCGCCCAGGTCTAGGTGGACTGGCTGTGTGGGATCGCTCAATGCGCCACCATACCCCGCGAATTTAGAGGCCACCTCCGCACCCACCTCATAACAGCACTTGCCAATGCCGGGACCGATCGCTACGTGGAGATCCTCGGGTCTGGATGCGTACGCGGTTTGCATCTCCGCGATGGTGCGGGCTGCAATCTTCTGATCCGTACCTCGCCACCCGGCGTGCACGGCGGCGACGGCGCGGTGCACAGGATCAACAATCAGCAGGGGGATGCAATCGGCCGTCTTCACTGCAACCATCCGGCCGGGGGTATTTTCGAGCAGGGCATCGCCCTGGCCCAAGCAACCGGAGCGTCCACGGGCGGGCACCACGGTGTCGGAGTGGATCTGGTGCAGGGTAGCCAAGTTTCGGCAACTACCAAAATCCGCAGACCAGCGGGTCCCAAATCCGTGAACCAGCCAGTCGAAGGCCTCCAGCGGGCGAACGCGATAGATGTTTTGTGAATCTTTGTAGAACACCACTTAAACGGGGTTTTGTACCTGCGCGATCATGACCTGGCGCTTGAAATCTTCGAGCATGGTCTCATCCAGGCGGACCTCGGTGGGGCGCTTGACGAGCGTGGTCATCTGATCGATCTTGTCCTGGAGCTTTAAGAGCGCATAGAAGAGATTTTCGGGACGCGGGGGGCAACCGGTCACATAGACGTCCACGGGAACAACCTTGTCGACGCCCTGCAGGACGGCGTAGGTATTAAAAGGGCCGCCTACGCTGGAGCACGCGCCCATCGAGATGACCCATTTCGGGTCGGGCATCTGGTCGTAAATACGCTTGAGCACGGGTGCCATCTTCAAAGTCACCGTACCGGCAACGATCATGAGGTCCGACTGCCGGGGGCTGGGACGAAACACCTCAGCACCGAACCGCGCGATGTCGAACCGTGAAGTCGACGAAGCGATCATTTCGATCGCACAGCAAGCGAGGCCGAAGGTCATGGGCCAGATGGCAGATTTGCGGGCCCAGTTGAACACGTAGTCCACCGAGGTGGTAATGAAGTTCCTCTCAAACTGATTCTGGATGAAGGACATGTCTGATTGGCCGTATTCTACACCAAAAGCCAAATGCCGAGGCCGCAACGGCTCGATTGAAACAGGGTTCGTTATTAGAGTAGAGAGTCCGAGGACGGCTTAGACCTGAGGCACGCAGCCGATTGCTTGGGGAGCTGCCTCGCAGACGGGAGCGGCTGCTCCCATGGTGGTACGCAACGCGCGGACGACTGCCGGGTCGAACTTGGTGCCGGCGTGGGCCGAAATCATTTCGAAAGCGCGATCGGGGGACACAGCCTGGCGATAGCTGCGATCGGTGGTGAGGGCGTCGAAGACGTCTGCCACGCGCACGATCCGGACCGCCAGCGGCACCTGGTCGCCCTTTAACCCGTGCGGATAGCCATGGCCGTCGAAGTCCTCGTGATGCAATTCGGCGAAAGGCAAATATCGTTCGAACGCAGCCATACGTTCGAGGAACCTGCGTCCAATCTGGGCATGGGCCTTGATGGTCTCGTATTCCTGGGCCGTGAGGCTCGCCGGTTTACGCAGAAGACTGTCAGAGATTCCGATTTTGCCGATATCGTGCAGCCGGGCACCCTCGCGAATGGTCTCGATCTCCGACGGGGCCATGCCCATAGTCACGGCAATGGCGGTGGCGTATTCGCTCACACGCTGGCTGTGGCCGGCGGTGCAGGGGTCGCGGGCGTCGAGCGCCTGCGCCATGGTATCCACGAAATCAAGCACGGCCTGGTCGAGCCGCTCATTAGAGTGCGTGACGGCGTTGGCCGCACGATTGATCGCGGCGGCGAGCAAGTTCACCTCCCGGGTAGCGGAATCCTCGGGAAAATCCGCCGTCCAACTGCCGTCCGACTGGCTTCGCTCGAGCCGTGTAACCAGCCCGTAGAGCGGACGCGACAACGCGTGCGATACCAACGCGGCCAAACCAATGGCCACCAGCGCGAGGGCACAAACCCCAGCCGGCGACGGAGCAGGAAAACCCACCGGGTGACCGATTGAGGCAAGCCGGATCGTACAGCACGTGGCCGCCATGGCGCTGACAACGGCCAAGAGCGTCGCGAGAAATGCAAGCCTGTGGAACGACCGGTCGGCTTGCGCGGTGCGCTCCAAGGGAACGCTGCCCGAAGGGAGTTCTATGGCGTTGCTGGCCATTCCGGTTTAGGAATCGGCAATTCGTGACCAAACTTTAGCCGCCGAACGACAGCTTTGTTTCTGTGCGATGGAGAGGTTTGGTATTGACCCACCGGGCAGGACCGGGCGGTGATATTCCTCGATGGTTTGTCGTAGTTCAGCGGACCACGAGCACAGTTCAAACGGAGTGAGTGCGCTCCGCCTCCAAAGTTTCCCCTGAGAGTTCGGCCACCTGCCGTGCCAGCAGCTCCGTCAAATCCCCTCTGTCCTGAAGCTTCATTCCGGCGGTCGGAATCGGATTCCCGACCCTGAGCGTGACGGGCCCTCCGCGCACGTAGTTTGAGCCCATGGGGAGCACGGCGCGTGTTCCCTGGAGCCCGAGCGGCACAATGGGCACGCCGGCCTTAATGGCAATGTAGGCTGCGCCCTCTTTGAATTCGCGCATACCCTCGCGGGAGCGGCCGCCCTCCGGAAACAGCAGCATCGAAATTTTGCGTTCTTTGATCAACTGTGCGCCCAGCGTCATGCTCTTGACCGATGCGCGCGCGTCGCCGCGAACAACCGGAAGATGACCGGCACGTTTCAGGTGCGTTCCGAGGAAGGGAACCAGGAATAAGCCCTGCTTGGCGTAGAAGCGAAATTCCACCGGGATGGACGCCAGGATCGCCGGAATATCCATGTAGCTGCGGTGATTGGCCACAAAAACATAGCTTTGACCGAGTTCGATCTTCTCGATGCCCTCGACTCGCAGCCGGACGCGAGCAATGCGCAAAAGGCAGCGGCCCCAGGGGCTGGCGAATCGATTCGCGAGGCGGCCGGTGGAATCGAAGAAGCTGGCAATGAAAGAGACTGTCCCAAAGGCAATGGTAGCCAGGATGATGAGGGGGTCGGTGAACAGGAGCGATCGCAAATGCCCGAGCGACATTGCTGGTGACCCTGTATTCTACCTGTTCAGCAGGGCCAGGGCCTCGCCCACCAGGAACAGGGAGCCAGTGATGAAGATGACGCCGCCCGAAACGGTGTGGCGTGCCAGATCAAGAGCGGCGGCAAGGTGGGGAGCGATGCGCAATCGAGGATGCGCCATCAAGTCCTGAATGGTCGCGGGATCGACAGCCCGGGTCTGCTGCGGAGCGGTGGCGATGACTTCACCGGCACACGGAAACAAGATGCCGGCTATCTCCTCGACGGCCTTGTCGCGCATTGCACCGTAGATCATCACCACGTGGCGGGCGGCATAAAAACGGCGGATATAAGCCGCTAGCGCGCGCGCGCCCGCAGGGTTGTGGGCGCCATCGAGCACAATTTCGGGTGAAACGGAAACCTGCTGCAAGCGGCCCGGCCATTGGGCAGCAGCAATGCCGCGTTCGATGGCGCCAGGATCGGTTCCCAAGCGATCGAGTGCGGCCACAGCAACCAGCGCGTTGGCAACCTGATGTTCTCCGGCAAGCGGGCATACAATGCGCAATTTCGTACCGTTACACGCAGTAAACGAGCTAGCTTGCGGCGAGAATTCCAGGTTTTCCGGGCGCCACTTTTCCAGCGCATGGATCACCTCGATCCCAAGCTCGCTCGCGCGCTTTTCGATTGCCCACCGGGCTTCGGGGCGTTGCTGTGCGACGATCACCGGTACAGCGGGCTTGAGGATGCCCGCTTTTTCGCCGGCGATGGCCTGGAGGCTCTTGCCCAGGAGAGCTTCGTGGTCGAAATCGACCGGCGCGATGACGCAAAGTTCCGGCCGCACCAGATTGGTAGCATCGAGACGTCCGCCCAAGCCAACTTCGAGGACCACGGTATCCGTGTTGTCGTCTTGAAACAACAGGAACGCCATCGCGGTCACCGTCTCGAAATAAGTCGGATGGAAGTCAAGGGCGCCTTGATTGAGGAGTTGCTCGGCGCAGGCGTGGACACGATCAAAGGCAGCGCTGAACCGCGCCGCATTCACCGGACACCCGCCGATGCGAATCCGCTCGGTTGGCTCCAGCAGATGCGGCGAGGTGAAGAGCCCCGTGCGCAGGCCGGCGGCGCGCAGCCCCGATTCGACCATGGCACAGATGGAGCCTTTGCCGTTGGTTCCCGCCACGTGCACGATGCGCGACAGGCGTTCGGGATGCCCGAGAGCGTCGAGCAGAGTGGCCATGCGCTGCAGATCGTACTTGGCGGTCTTGACTTCGTTCCCGAGCGAATAGAGAAACCGGACGGAATCCGGGTAGGTCATTACTGCACCGGGCCGCTAAAAAAGGAGAGGGCTTTAGAAATATAGCTTTTGAGTTCGAGGCGGGAAACGACAGCATCGAGCATGCCGTGTTTCAGGAGGAATTCGCTTCGTTGAAATCCCTCGGGAAGCTTTTGCCGGATGGTCTGCTCGATGACACGCGGACCTGCAAACCCGATCAAGGCGCCCGGTTCCGCGATGTTCAGGTCACCGAGCATAGCGAGACTTGCTGTCACGCCGCCGGTGGTGGGATCGGTCAGAACACTGATATAAGGAATGCGCGCCTCGTCCAGCCGCATCAACGCCGAAGAGATCTTGGCCAACTGCATCAGGCTGATGGCGCCCTCTTGCATCCGAGCGCCGCCCGAGGCCGAGATGATGATAAGCGGCTGGCGGGTGGTCAGGGACCGTTCGATAGCACGGGTGATTTTCTCACCCATGACGCTACCCATGCTGCCGCCGATGAATTTCGGCTCCATGGCGCAGATTTGCACTTTGCGACCGTTGACCGTTCCGGCTGCGGAGATCAGGGCATCGGCCAGCGAGGTCGATTCCTGGGCCGCGGCCAGACGTTCGCGATAAGAGCGCTGATCGACGAACTCCAGCGGATCCGACGAGGCCAGATCGGTATCAAACTGCTGGAATGGTCCATCGAGCAGTATCTGCAACCTGGCCGTGGCGTCGATCCGAAAATGGGCGCCGCACTTAGGGCAGACACCGTGGTTGTCCTCGAGATCCTTCTTCCAAATGATCTCTTTGCAGCCCTCGCACTTGAGCCACAGGCCCTCGGTTTTGACCTTGCGCTCGGCTTCGTCCGGCTTGGCGGGTTTCTTCTCCCCGCCATTTTCCCGCTTGAACCACGACATGAACCCACCTACCTTAGCGCGGGTATGGATGACCCCGCAACGTAGTGAACGCGCGATAAAGCTGCTCCGCCAGCATGACCCGGGCCAGTTCGTGTGGGAAGGTCATGCGCGATAACGAGATCAGCAAGTCGGCGCGAGAGGCCCACTCGGCCGGCAGTCCATCGGCGCCGCCAATGAGAAACACCAGGTCACGCCCTTCCATCTGGGCCTTTTCCACGACTGCGACGAATTGCCGCGAATCCATCTCGCGCCCCGCCGGATCGAGCGCGATTTTCCGCGCCGGAGTATGCCGTTCCCAGGGATCAAAACGGGCCGGACGTACCTCGCGCATCTCGCAGGGCGTATAATGCCCTGCCCGCTCCAGGAAACCGGCCGCGATCGCGTTGGTCTGCGCGTCGCGCGGCTTGCCGATGAAATAAAGATAAACCTTCACGCAGCGGGGATGTCGATGTTCTTGGCGCTGCGCCAGAGGCGCTCGAGATCGTAGTAGCTGCGCGCCTGCGGCGAGAACACGTGAATGAGAAAATCTCCGTAATCGAGGAGGATCCACTCGGCCTGGTTGTAACCTTCGATGCTGTGAGGCAGCTCGCCGTGTTCCTTGAGCTCGAAGGCGATTTGGTCGCTAATGGCCTGGCACTGGCGTGTATTGGCACCGTTGCACAGGACGAAGTAGTCGGTGAAAGATGTGACGCCGGTAAGATCGAGCACCTTGATGTCCGAGGCTTTTTTCGATTCAGCGGCGCGCACGGCCGTCAACCACGAGGGGATGTCTGAATTGGGTCGCTGGATCCGGCTCAGAAGCGCTCCTAACCTGTATCGTACTATAGTCGGCGCGGCGGTAATGTGTGGTTTCCACCCGTCCCGAATAGGCAGAGGACACATGGAGGATGCGAACCGGCAGGATGGAGCGCCGCCGGGGGCCTGGACGTACTGGTACGCCTCAGTTCAGCTAAGGTATTGTGGCGGCAGGGCAGCCGGGATATTGTAGCCTGAGATGCAGAGAACCCGCGGCTGCAGGCTTGCATTCTGGGTGTGCTTATTTACGGGCGCAGCCGTGGCCGCCGATAGCTCGCAGAATAGCGTGACGCGACGCCGGCCGACGGCCGCCGCAGGCGAATTCGCACCGCCGGATTTCAAAGCCGAGAGCCGCGTGGTGCTAGTGAATGTCACGATCACGGATACGCACGGGCGGCCCGTGACCAGCCTGCAAAAAGAGAACTTTCAGATCTACGAAGAAAAGGCCGAACAGGAAGTGCGCTATTTTTCTGCGGAAGAATCAGCCATTTCAGTAGCGCTGGTGCTCGACTTCAGCCGCAGCATGGCCGGGAAGTTCAGCCAATTGCAGCAGGCGGTAGGGCAGTTCCTGAACGTCGCGAACCCGGAAGACGAGTATTGTCTGGTCGAATTTCGCGATCGTGCCGAGCTATCCATCGGGTTTACTCTTTCACCCGAGGAGATTCAGAATCGCGTCGCGCTGGCGCGGCCTGACGGGCACACGGCGCTGCTGGATGCCATCCATCTGGGGATTCGCCAGATGAAGAAGGCACACGGCCCGCGAAAAGCCCTTTTTGTTGTGTCCGACGGCGGCGATAACCACAGCCGCTACACCGTGCGAGAAGTGGAGAATTTCGCCCGCGAGTCGGATGTGGAGATTTACGCGATCGGCATTCAGGAGCACGCGGGTCCAGGTCTTGGCGAGTTCGACGGCTCGCGCGGCGCCGGCCTACTGGAGGAAGTCAGCGAGCAAGGGGGCGGCCGTTACTATGCGATCGACAGTGTCCGTGACTTACCGGCCATCTCCGAACGCATCGGCCATGAGCTGCGCCACCATTATGTACTGGGGTACGTTTCCACCAACCAGGACCGCGATGGAAAATACCGGCGCGTGCACGTCAAGGTGCGTAGACCGGCGGGACAGCCAAAGCTGTGGGCGAACTGGCGGCGCGGCTATTACGCGCCGCTCGACTGAAACGAGTCCCGGGTTAACCTTCCAGTACGTGACGGACACGGGAATCGGGCGGTTAGAAGTAGAACAGCTGCAACTCCATGGTCATCTCGTTCCCCGCTTTTAGGGCGGAGCTTCGTGGAACGATGCGGTTAAACTGCAGCGTCCATTTCAGATTCTGTCCGCGGACGTAGTAGTGAAGGCCGCTGCCGTAACGCTCCAGGTCTTTTGATTTCGTTTCGGCTGCCACGAAATTCTGGGACGATACAGCCGCGAACGGCTGGCACTTCACCTTGTGTGCGTAATACGCCAGCTCCAGGAGAAGGTTATTCTGGTCGGGGATGGCGACAAACGTCTTCTGTCCGTCGTAGTGGATGTATTGGAAGTTGACCCCGATCTCGTCCCCGTGGCGGACCGGCGTATCGCTCGCGATGTTCGCAGACCATGAACGGTAGCGTCCCTGCTTATCGAACCCTCCATCAACGGCCAGAATCTTCTTCTTGCCGAGGGCCGTTCCTAAGAAGGCGTATCCCGTCTCCGTCGAAAAGAAGTCATATTGCAGGTACCCGGCGGTGCGGAGAGAGTTGCGCGCATTTGCGTCGCGTTCGCCCTCGAAGAGGCCCGTGCGGTACAGCAGGTGATCGCCGAGAAGGAAACCGCGCGCCTGGAATCCCATGTCGCGCAGCGCGGACGAAGACGTCGACCAATTATTCACCGTGGAAATATTACTAATGTCTATCTGGTAGTAACTCGCGGGTGACTGCAGCGCCTGGCGCGCAAAAGGCACCAGCATCTCGCCGCCGTCCAGGCGAAAAGCGTTGTTCACCTTCCATTCGAGAAAGGCGTCTTGAATAATGAAACCGCTGTTCAGTGCCTTCGGCGTCCGGCCCAGGTTGGGGTCGTCTGTCTCGAAGAAGAACGAAATGTTATCGCCAATATCTCCTCCAAACATCAAGCGGCCACGCCGCAAGTACAAATTTTGTGCGTAGGCGCCGGTGTCCGAACTTTGCGTCCAATCCCCCCAAAACTGGCCCTGCACTCCGAACTTGATATCGACGTCCTCGTTCTTGATGGCGATCTGTGCGGATAGCGGCCCACACCATAGGACCAGCATCGTCGCCGCCGCTGCTCCCCATCTTCCGCCCCTCAAAAGCTTCCCGAACATTCCGGTGCTCCTTTTCTTTGTTCGCCTTCCGAAGGAATTTCCTGCGTCCGCAGCGGAATCGGACAGGAACCTCCGCGCGGAGCATGTTCCAAGGCACTCATCGACGGGAAGCGCGCGGATTTGAAAGGTTTCTGAAAAACTCGAGTGGACTAAGGAACAAAAAACCGGGCACCGACCTCGCCGAAGCCGGCCGGTGGGGCCGGAACGAGTTTAGTTGCCGTGTAGTTCTGTAAGTGCCGCTTTTACCTGTTCGTTCTGCGGATCGAGTGCGGCTGCCCGCTGCAGAGCGGTAATCGCCTGATCGTTGTGCCCCAACGCCTTCAGGCCCAGTCCGGCCAGCAGGTAGCGGATTGCTCCCCTGGGCGGGTCGGGCTCGGCCGAGAGCATTTGCTCGTCACTCGCAAGCGCTGCCAGCCTGGAGTACAGGGCATGCGCCTCTCCCTCCCGATGAAGATGCTCCAGTGCCACTGCTTTGAAGTAATAGTGTTCCGACCAGGGCTCGCCAGGGTCAGTTGGCGACTTCAGCGGTTCCTCTGCAGCCCGCTTCCATAGCCCGCCGGCTTTGCCGGGCTGGCCCGCAGTTTCCCATTCCCGGGCCGCCGCCACATATTCGCGTGCTTGCGATTCCATGGCGGGACGTCCGACGCCGAGATTGCGCGGATACTCGGTGGCTCGGAGATACTGTTCCGCCGCGTCCGCATGGCGGCCAGCCTGCGCGTATTCCACGGCCAGTCCCAGATGGGCCCGCCGGAATGTCCCGAGCACGCTTTTCTCTCCCTCGCCGGATACAAACTGCGTTTTATCGAGCAAACCCGCGGCTTGTGCGTACTGCCGGCCATCCACCAGAACCGCCGCCAGGGCTTCCACGATCGATGACCGCGCCCGGACCTTTTGTGGGGCACCCTCAAAAAGCGTGGCCGCTTCGCTCGGCGGCAAGAGCGCGGCGAGTTCCAGGTACAGATGAAAATCATCCGGCGCGGCGTGGATCGCGAGTTGATATTCGGCAATTGCCCGGGCCTTTTGGCCGGTACTTGCGAGCGCGAGCGCCAGGTTCCGGTGGGCAATACCGTTCGCCGGGTCGAGCCTTACTGCATCGCTCCAGGCGTCCATGGCCTCCGCCGTCCGCTCCTTCGATGCCAACACGTTCCCGAGATAATAGGAGGCCCTTCCGTCCTTCGGATTCTTCCGCATTGCGGCCTGCAGCACAGCAATTTCTTCCACGCGATGCGGGAACACATAAGAGGAATCACCCAAGGCCGCTAATTCCATCTCGTTCGCTGACCGCCGATCGTCGCTCTTTATCCCGCAGTAATACGCAAGCGCGTAATGCAGCATGGGGTGCGTTGCGCCGCGATGGACGGCCTCTTCCAGAACCTCGATCACCTCACTTGTTCGACCCGCCGCGGCGTAATCGAAGGCCAGCTCCAACACAGAATCCGGCTCTCGCCCCAGCAGCCGCCACAGTTCCTCATGCACCCGGTGCGCTTCTGTCTGCTGGCCGCGCGCTCTGTAAACGAGATGCTGCTCGCTGAGCGCAAGGTAATCGACCGGAACCGCGCGTACTGCGGCATCGGCATTTTTCTGCGCATCATCCAATTTCCCAGCCAGGCGCTGCGCCATAGCCAGCACCGTGCGCGCTTTCACATCCCGCGGGTCCAAAAGCACAGCCTGCGAAAGGTGCTCCAGCGCTTCTGTAGATTGCTGCACTTCCAAGGCCATCTCACCGAGGACGTAGCGTGTTGCCGCCTCGCGGTATCCCGCGCGCACGGCCCACAGCAATTCGTCCCTGGCGGCCGGATATTTCTTCTGTGCCCGCCTCGTCAGACCGAGGTAATAATGCGCGTCCCCATCATCCCGATTGCGATGCAAAGCCGCCGTCAGATGTTCCGCGGCTTTATCGTATTCGCCGCTGCGATAGAACGAGAGTCCCAGCGCCACGTGCGCCGGCGCAAATCCTGGGTCTCGCTGTAACGCTTCCAGGTAGGCCGCCCGAGCTGCCGTCTCATTGCTCTTCTTGTCTGCCGCCAAGCCCTGCACGTAAGCCTGTTCCGCGCTTCCGGCGAACGCCGGATCTGCAACCGGCCGCGTTGCCGCGCGCCACTCCGGGTTCCCATCGAGAGGGGTGTCCGTCGAATACCGCACGAGCTCCCGCCGGTTTTCATCCGCCAACCGCACGGTAACCGGCCCACTCACGGCAGCTGGTATTTCGAATGAGCCACGGAAGGCCTGGCTTGGTTTCAGGTTCATGCGCTCGGTTGCAATGGTCTTCGCTTCGGCCTCTACCGTCAGCTCTGCATTCTCGAACGAGGCATTTACAATCGCGGCAACGTCGAGCGTGCCGCCATTCCGCATCACCCGGAGTGCTGCATCCTTGGTAGCCTCGCTCCATCCGGCGCCCAAACCTGCCACAGGGTACCAATACTCGACGAAATGCTCCACGCGATGCGGCGCCAGAAACTCATGCTCCATCTGCGTCTCATAACGCCCTGCCTGGAATTCCACATATTGCCCGTCATGATCGGTGAGCTTATCGACCCAGATGTTCCCCGCGTCGTCGTTGCCCCAGGTCCATGTCTTTTTTCCTGGCACTTCGCGATGATCCGCCACGTGCACCACGCCCCAATCCGATTTCTCGTAATACACGCCCATGAAATCGCGCTTAGAATTTCGCGCAAACAGCGAAAGGGCATTCGGGACTTCGCGGTACGTGCTTACGTCCACGCCCTTTTCCACGGGGAACGAAAAAATCGGCCAGTACGCGTGCGGGTATGCTTCGCGCATCGGATAGACGAAACGCAGATCGTCGGCCGCGTGGGCCGCTGCCGTCGCCCAGAACCAATAGCGGCCAGGGACATCGCGCCGGTTATTGAGCGTGACCTCCGTCTCGACGTCTTTGCGGCCGGGCCGCAGCCGGATCGTTACGGCCCACTGCATGCGCTGCACACGTTCGGTATCGCCCACGGTCACCGAGGCCGCCCCGTCGTCGCCCGTGTGCATGACATAGTCTACGGGCGACGCAGTGGTTACCGTATGCCCGTCGGGAAAATTCCACTCGATACCGCCCGATACCCACGCCCCGCGAATGCCTACAATCCCGTACTTCATGACGTGATTGGTGTAGAGCACGTCGCGCTTCGCGGTCTTGTCATAGATGGCGTACAGGTGCCCGCCAATCTCCGGCAGCACGGTAACCTTCAGGTACTCGTTCTCCAGGTAAACCGCTTTGTATGTCTTGTCACGCCGCTCGTTCGTCAGCGAATCGAGCTTCGCGTACGGATAGATGGGACGGCTTCCCCCGGTTCCCAGTAGCGCCGGGTTTGGGTCCGGTGCGCCCAGTTCGTAGGTGGGAATTACCAGCGGCGATTCCCATACACGCGCCGATTCAGAGCTGAATAGTACGAGTGGAAACGAGAGAAGAAGAACGGCGCGTGCCGAGAGTGTGAACATTCGGATTCCTCCTGCCTGTCACTGCTCCTCCCAGCTTGCCTGCCCTCTGCAAAGATATCAGTTGCCGGCGGCGTGCACAAACCTGCGGCCCTGTTTTGCTTACTCTTCCCGTAGCGCCTTCATGGGATCGATCCTCGCGGCTCGCCGCGCCGGCAAATAGCACGCCACGAGAGAAACTACGCTTAGCAGCAGAAACGCGCCCAGATATGTTGGCGCATCTGTCGCCGTCACCCCGTACAGCAGGCTCCCCATGGCTCTTGCTCCAGCGATGTTCAGGGCGAACCCCGCGGCCAGGCCGATCGCGGTTACCGCCAGCCCTTCTTTCAGAACGTTCTCAACAATCTGCCGATTTGAAGCCCCTAGCGCGATGCGAATTCCGAAGTCTCGGGTCCGTCGCGACATGTTAAACGCGATCACGGCGTAGAGGCCGATGGCCGCCAGGATGAGAGCGCCCCCGGCGAAGACAGTGAGGAGTGTGGCGATCATGAGAACCGGGCCGGTCTGATTGCGGATGAGTGCCCGCATTCCTCGCAGGTCGAAGACGGGTACGCGGGCATCGGTTTCCCGGATGGCGGCGCGGATGGAGGGCGCGATGCGATCGAGCGAGCCGGCGTAACGCACGTGCATGGTCGTTTCGCCGGGCTCTGCGGGACTCTGGCGTTCCGCCAGAAGAAGGACGTTTCGCTGCTTGGCTTCCTGCAAGCTCGTGAAGGCGGCATTCGGCACGACTCCGACTACCTCTATCATGCCGTCATTCAATCTCAAGGATTGGCCGATAGCCGAAGACCTCGGCCAGAATACCTGCGCCAGATTCTGGTTGACGACGGCGACCCTTTTGGTGCCGGCACGGTCGGAAGCCAGAATGTCGCGGCCATGCAAAGGAACCACACCCAAGGACTGGAGAAAATCGGGTCCTACGTAATTTCCGTCCACCCGAACTGGTTCCGGACTCCCTAGACGATAGACCGATCCGATTTTCACGCTGCCCCATAACGGTGGAATGCGAGAGTACGAGACAGCCAAAATACCTGGAACCGCACGAAGACGTTCCCGTAGACGCTCGAGCAGGGCCGCGTGCTGGACCGGAGTTGTAGCGCTTCCCGCGGTACCGACCGTGAGGAGGGCGAGATGATCGACCTCGTAATGAAACTCGAGGTTGTTTATCAGATATTGCGAGCGGTAAGCCAGCCCAGCGCCGGTGATCAGCACGACGCAGAGGGCGAGCTGGGTGACGACCAGCATAGTGGAGAGGCGGGAGCGCCCGGCGAGCACACCCAGTTCTCCCGCCTTCAGCCAGGGAAGGGGGTCCTGTCTCCAGGCACGAATGGCGGGAGCCGTCGTGAATGCGAGTGTGGCGAAAACGGCCAGGGCTAACGCATAGGCGGCGACGTGCCAATCGGCTGAGAAATCGAGTGCGAGCGCACGGCCGTTATCCTCCGTGACCAGGCGCTGCAACCCGTGGGAGGCCCAGCGGGCGAAGATCCATGCGGCGATTAACGCGGTGAATGAAATGACGAGTCCCTCGGCCATGAGCATGCGGAAAATGCGGCCGCGCGGCGCGCCGAGGGATTTGCGCACCGCGATTTCGCGCTGGCGAAATGCGGCACGGGACAGCATGAGATTGGCGACGTTGGCGCAAACGACGATGAGGGTCAAGATGGCGACGACCAGTATGATTTTGAGGAACAAGTGGACAGAATTGATGCCCGGGCCTAGAGCTGAATACGGCACAAGCAATACGGACATGCCTTTGTTGGCTTCGGGATAGGCTGTTCGCGAGCGCTGCGAAATGGTTTCGAACTCGGCGCGCGCTTGAGAGAGTGTGGCCTCGGGTGCGAGTTGCGCGATGAGCTCCACTCCGATGGAGCCGGAAAGCAGGTGTTCTCCGATTTCGCGATCACGCCCGTTGAGGTGCGCGTAGCTCAGCAATGGTACGAAAATGTCGTTGCGTTCCGCGACCTGCGGGCCGTGAAAGCCCTCCGGAGCGACACCAACGATGGTCGCCGGATGTCCGTTTAGGATGATTTTGCGACCGACGATGTCTGCGGCGCCTTGGAATGCATCCTGCCAGAAGTTGTGGCTGATGATAGCGACGAGGCCCGAAACGTCGAGACGCCCTTCGGCTTCTGTGAAGTGCCGGCCCTTGGCCATCTCCACGCCAAGGGTCTCGAAATAATTGGTAGTCACGAGCGTACCCCAGACGCCGTAGCTGGCCTTCGGAAGCGTGACGGTGAAGCGGTCCCAGCCGCGTGCCAGCATGGGCCGGAGAGTTTTCGTCTGCGCAACGTAGTCGGCGTAATTGGCATATGAGTTTCCGGGATCATCCTGATGCCCGTCGCGCATGACGCCGAGCGAGATCAGGTTTAAGGCGTGAACACCCGGCACAGGTTTGTACATAGCGGCGTTCACGAACGAATAGATGGCGGCGTTGCCGCCTATTCCGAGTGCGATCAGCGTAATTGCTGCCACGCTGAATCCCGGTGATTTCGTCAGAACCCGCGACGCGAAACGGAGATCCTGCAAAATCTCCTGGAGCGCGCGCCAGACCCAAACATCCCGAACCGCCTCCTTCACTGCCATCACGTTGCCCAGTTCGCGTTCTGCCGCGTGCCGTGCGTCTTGGGCGGACTGGCCGCGCGCCACAAGTTCGTCCGCCGCCATGCGCAGGTGCACCTCAATCTCTTCGGTGATCTCGTCGTTCCTCTTACGCCAGAAGTACCACCTCATACAGTCACCTCATCTTGAATCGCCGGACTTTCCTACGATTCCGCCTCTCCCCTTTGCGGCTGCATCAGCGCCCCTATGGCTTCAACCACTCGGGACCATCGCGTCTGCTCGCTTGCCAGCTGTTTTCTCCCCGCGGGTGTCAGCTTGTAATACTTTGCCCGCTGATTGTTCGCCGACATCTTCCATTCCGCCTTGATCCATTTGCGCTTCTCCAGCCGGTGCAGCGCCGGATAAAGCGATCCGGTCTCGACCTGGAGCACTTCGTTTGAACCGGCGCGAATCGCCTGGCTGATGCCATAACCGTGCTGCGTGCCCCAGCGCAGCGTCTGCAAAATCAGGAGATCGAGTGTCCCTTGTAACAGTTCAATGCGATTTAGATCAGAATCGTTTTTGGCCATGGACGTAGAGATTCTACATCCAACGCTGTAGAATGTCTACACAGTGACATTCGGCGGAGTTCACGAAGCTTTCACTGCTTTAACCGGGCTCGATTGGCGGGCAGTTGATGGGCGATCCGGAGCGGGTTTCATGGCTAACCCGCTCCGCCTCAAACCCGAACCGCGATGGGGTATGCTGTCGGCATGTTGAAACTTTGTGCACATCTGTCGTGCACTTTCTTTATCCTTTCTTGCGGTTTTACGGCGGTAGCGCAGGAATCAGAGAAGCTGGATTTTCTACACGGGCTCGACGAATACGACGACATCCAGCGGATGCTTCCGGAATACATGAACCACGAAGCGCAAGCGCTGATCAGTGCGCGGAAGCGGTCGATTGACGTTGCAACACCAGAGGCACTGGCGCGGCGGAAAGCCTACGTGCGTGAGCGAATCCTGCACGCGATCGGCGGCTTGCCGGAGCGTACGCCGCTGAACGCGCGGACGGTGGAGACGCTCGAGCGGGACGGCTATCGCATCGAGAAGGTCATTTTCGAAAGCCAGCCCCACTTTTATGTGACAGCAAATCTATACCTGCCGGCCAGGGGGAGCGGGCCGTTCCCGGCGATTTTGTATCCGCTGGGGCACGAGCTGGGCGGGAAATCCAATCCGACGTGGCAGCAGATGCTGGTGACACTGGCGCGGCGCGGGTATGTGGCGCTGACTTGGGACCCGGTGGGGCAAGGGGAGAGGGTGCAGATCTACGATGAGGATTTAGCCGGCTCAAAACTGCGTGGCTCGACAACGGAGCACACCATACAGGGGACCCAATGTCTGCTGACGGGCACGGATATCGCGCGGTACACGATCTGGGACGGGATGCGGGCTCTGGATTATCTCCTGTCGCGGAAGGAAGTGGATCCGAGCAAAGTGGCGGTGACGGGGAATTCGGGTGGCGGTACACATTCGACGTATCTGGGGGCGTTGGACGATCGCATCAAGATCGTGGCGCCATCGTGTTACATCACGTCGTGGCACTGGATGATGAAGACAATCGGGCCACAGGATGCGGAGCAGGTTTTTCCCGGATGGCTCGGGGACGGTCTGGACTATCCGGATTTCATTTATGCGGCGAGTCCGAAGCCGTTCCTGATGCTCTCGGCGATCCGCGACTTCTTTCCGATCGACGGAGCACGCGAGACATTTCGCGAGGCCAAACAGTTCGTGAACCTGCGCATGTTCGAAGCGGATGACGGGCACGGATATTCGCATCCACGCAGGATGGCCGCTTACGACTGGTTCTCGCGGCAGTTTCGGGATAAGGAGGACACGACGGCGGAAGTTCCGGTAACACCGGAGACGGAGGAGGCGCTGTTCTGTACGTCGACGGGCCAAGTGGCGACGTCGCTGGGTGGCGAAAGCGTATTCACGCTGAACCGGGCGCGGGCAGAGAAGCTGCGACAGGCCCGGACGCAGCCAGCGGATGCGCGGAGTCTTGCGGCATGGCAGGCGAAGGTGCGGGAGGCAGCCATCAGACGCAGCGGGTATCAGGCAGCATCGGGCGCGGCTGTCAGCACGGGCTACGGGATGCTGCGACGCGAGGGCTATCGCATTGAAAAGCTGACCTATGAAAGCGAGCCGGGAATTGTGGTTCCGGCGCTGCTGTTTGTGCCCGATGCAGGGCCAGCGCGGCGCCCGGCAGTGATCCTGGCGATTGGGGAAGGGAAGGCGGAATCGGCGAAGGAGGCTGGTGAACTGGCGCAAAGCGGCGTGACGGTGCTCAGCGTGGATTTGCGGGGCATGGGAGAGACCAGGGCGCTAACGGACGCGAACGATTCGGAGTTCGCGCGGTATTTCGGCGACTACAACAGCGGGATGTCAGCGATTCTAATGAACCGGAGTCTGGTGGCGATGCGGGCGCGCGATATTCTGCGCGGCGTAGACGTGTTGCTCGCGCGCGACGATGTGGATCCGACTCGATTGAGCGGCATTGGGAAGGACAGCGCGGCGGTGCCGATGCTGTACGCGGCGGTGTTTGATCAGCGGCTGCGCTCGATTTCGCTGCAGGGGATGGTGCTTTCCTACGACGCGGTGGTAACGACGCGCATGCATCGCAACGTGTTTGAGCAGATCGTCCCGGGGGCGCTGATCGATTTCGATCTGCCTGACCTGGTGGCCGCAATCGCGCCGCGCGCGGTGTGGATTTCGGACTCCACGGCGCCAGCAGGTGCACCGGTGACGCACGCAGAGATGGTGAAGACGTACAGTTCGTCAGCGGGAGCGTTTGAGCTGGCGGGAGCAGCAGGCGCATTGCGGATCGAAAAGCCGCATTCGGATTCGGAGACGGCGGCGAAGAGATATGGGAATCTGTTTTGGGTGAAGTGAGGCGGGCGTCGGGACCGCTCCCTTTGGTCGCGGTTCGGTAAGTGACGTCAAGTCGTTTCGTGAGCGGGGCGGACTTGTACGGCCCCACAAAGCTCTCGTGAGCTGCGCATATCGATTCGTAGCGGCTACATGATGCCGGGGAACCAGTGGACGGCGTTGTCGTGGAAGATTTTGCGCAGGACGGTCGCCGGGAGGGCGAGGCCTTGATACGTGTGGCCGTTGTATTCGACCTTCTGATCGGTTGAGAAGAACTTCCAATCGCGATCGTAAGTGGCGTTCCATTCGGCTAGCGCCTTCGCGGTGTCGTCTTTCGGGTTGACGACGACGTCGGTGGCGTAGAGCACGCGATCCTGGTACTTGAGGAGGAAGGCGCGGACCTTGTCTCGCGGCTGCAGCATGAAGTAAGGGACGCGGGCGGCGGTATCGACGGCGAAGTTGGGATAGCGATCGAAGCGCTGGGCGATGGCGTCGACGTCGGTTTCCATGCTGCCGAGGTGAGCGCCGACAACGCGGAGCTTGGGGTTCTCGGCGAGCATGTGGTCGCGCGCGGCGAGAATCGAGGCTTTAGAAGGCCATTCGGGATGCTTGTAGGCGTACTCTTGCGGGTTCTTCTCGTAGTAGTCGTAGTCGGGACTGGCGGGGTTGGGGGCCTGCCAGCAGGAATCGGGCTCGGCGAGGTGGGCAACGACGGTGCGGTTGTGCGCGGCGATGTCCTGATAAATCGGCGCGAAGGCAGGATCGTCAGCCATGACGTACTTGCCGGCCTTCGACTTCATTTCCATTCCCATCACTTTGTAGATCTTGACGGCTACAGCGCCGTTCTTGAAATCGTCATCGAGCTGGCGGACGGTGCGATCGGCGAAGCCCGGCTGTTCGAAAGCGTAAGGACTGAACGTGGTGCAGAGGCGGGCGCGGCGCTTCGTGATACGGACGACTTTCTGGACGTCCGTGCGCTGCGGTTCGATGCCTTTCAGGTAAGGGTCGCGATCATCAATCACGCAGATATCGAGGATGCGCAAGTTCAGGCGCTGCATGAAATCGGCAAAGGCAGGGTCATCTTTGTTGAGATGAACGTGGGAGTCGATGGGGGCGATGGACGGAAATGTTGGGTCCTGGGGGGCGGCGAGCAGGAAAGCGAAGCCGATGACGGTGACGGATGCGGTTGCGAAGAAGAGCGGTTTCAATGAATTCTCCTTTACCTTTCCTTACGGTCGGGGTTCTGTTCGGGGTTCCGAGACGGATTCCAGCTCGACGTAGCCGCGGCGCGCGAGGAATTTGAAGTAGCCGACGTAATCGAATTTAGCGGTGGAATTGAGCTCGTCGCGGGTGAGGCGGATGACCTCGGCGAGGTTGCGGTGGCCATCGCACCAATAAAGTGCAGCGATCACGTTGGTATCCCAGGCGCCTGAGGGATAACCTTCGCGGTCGTCGGGATGGATGTCGTCAAGGGGTACGGTGCCTATGCGCTTGCGCTTGACGATGAGGTGCGCGGCTTCGGCGAGCTGCGGGTCGGGGTCGGCGAAAGGGTGGATGGCCTGTGCGAGACCGAGCTGGCCGGCGCGATGTTCGACAGCGGAGCGCAGCCGGGCGCGCTGGGAGTCACCATAACGGGCAAGATCCTGGATGAGGGGGTCAAGGGAGCGGCGGGCGGTGTCATTGTTCGCGGCGAGGCGAAGGACGGACAGTACGGATGCGGTTTCCCGATCGACGGAGTAGTTGATTTTGTCGCTGCCGCGGGTGAGGAGGTGTGAAAGATCTTGGGCAGTCGCAGCCAATAGCGCGCGGTCGATGAAGGGCGCGGCGGCGCTGAGGATTTGTTCCTGTCCGCGGTTGGCGGCGAGTTCGGCAAGCCAGAGGATATCGGGATCGGCAGCGCTCGCGAGCGTGTATAAATACGTTGCGTTGACGATGGAGAGGTCGCGCAGAGAGCGGATGTCGACTTTGTCGGGCGTATCTTCGCTGTTGTGATGCGTGGTGACGCCGGTTCCACAGTAGGGCCAGACGGTAGGGACGCCCACTGTGGGCTCGGCGATGTAGGTATCCGTTCCAACGGTGTATTCGCTCCAATGGAACGGGCGGCCGACCGAGGGGAAATAGAGCTGGGCGAGATGGAGGATGAAAGCGTCCGTGTACGATTTGGCAACGTGCGGATTGAGGTAGAAGGTGAATTCGGTGCCGGCGAGATCGTAAGGGGCAGCGGGCGTGTCGACGGTCATGGCAGCAACGGTGTGCGCGATGCGGTCGCGATGAGTGGCAATGTAAGGCATGGAGCCGTACATCTCGCCCATCAGGAGAACGCGGATGGTACGTTTGGGGCGGGGGAGCTTGCCGGAGGCGATCAGTCGCGTGAGGGTGGCGAGAGACTCTAGCTGCGCTGCGACTCCGGTGGCGTTATCCTGAGCGCCTTGCTCGGAACTGTGTCCTAGCGTGAGGACCTCTTCGGCGGGTTCGGCGCCGGGAATCGCGCCGGTGACGTAGGGATAGACGCCCGAGTAGAGACGAGTGTCGGCGAAGGCGTGCGCGCGCACGGTACGGCCCGCGGCCAATTCACGGCGAACGAACTCAGCCTGGCGCGGTGTAATGGAGAAGCAGAGCAGCGGCGTACTGGCTTTGGTGAAGGCCCATCCGCTATCGCCCCAGGCGTTGATCCATTGGCGGCCGTCTTTGAGCTCGGGATTTTCCGTGAAAGTATTGATGGCGCCGAGCACGCCTTTCTTCGCAAGATTCCATTTGATATTGGCAGGGTTTTGTTTTGTGAGGACGAGCTTGCCGCGCATGTCGCCAGACTCATTCCACTCGACTATTTCTGCCGTGAGACCTTCTGGCGGCGTGGGAGCACTCCACATGCCGAGGGAAGTAGGGACTTGCTGGTAATCGGCGAGAACTCGGAATTCGGCGGGAATGTTGTCGCCGAGCAGCTCAAGACGCGCTTGTTTCGCGTCCCAGGCGAGGGGCTCGGTCCAGAAACCGAATTGCGTGACGCCGTCGGCGGGCGCGCCGAGGATCTCGACATGTTGCAGCCCAGCCTCGGTCATGGCCGTTTTGAGATATTCCGCAGTTTCCTGGAATTTGGGGAAGGTAAAGTAGCGGTCGGTGGAGTAGACGCGGCGCATGTAGGTCATGGCCTCGTCGGGCTGAACGCCGGAGCGGACACGATCGAGGACGGTGGAGACGTTGATCTGCGGAAGCGCACAAGCGGGAAGCAGAAAAAAGAGAGCGGCTTGGGTTTTGATCATTTGACGTTCTCGTGGGAGTCGACGGGCTGGTGGGTTACAGTTTCGGTGAGAGCGACGATGTCGCCCATACTGTCGTAGACGGGTGCGAGGACGGAAATCCAGCCGGGCTTTTCGCGAACAGTGACGCGGCGGCCGGTGTCCAGAACTTGTTTCATCGAGGGAATCATGTCCTGGTAGAGAGCGCCCCAGGGCCAGAATTGGCTGAGCTCGTTGACGTTGCGAATGACGACGCGGATCTTGTCGGGATGACCTGGGACGGGCATCCAGAGATTGACGTCGCAGGCGAAAGGGGCGAGACGAGAGAGGCGGAGCAGTGTCTTCTTGACGGCAATGAAGGCGGCGTCGTTGACTTCGTAATTATCGCCGGCAGCCCAGGGATCACCGGGATCCTTCTTGAACATGTAGTCGAGCGCACGCGGGGTGACGATGCGGCGGCAGACATCGCCATCTACCATGACTGTGGCGGTACGGGCGACATCGTCGAGCCGGCGGATGATTTCGGAATCGGCCGCGAGCAGCGGCGCTAATAATCCGAATGCGAGGAGGGAGGGCTTCATTTTTCTCCTTCGGCGGCGAGGCGCAGGATATACCCGCGGACGCGCGCCCAGGCCTCAGGATCGATATGCGCCAGGTGGCTCATCGCAGGTTTGGTGGCTTCGTCGAGCGCCGGACCGGTCCATTCGGACGTTGGCGTATCGGCGAAGGACGGGCGGGCATTCCACCAGTCTTTGGGTGCCGTGCGATTGAAAAGCCGGCAGGCTTCGGTCTGGAGACTTGACGTCTCGAGGCCCTGCTTGTGGCCAGCCAAACTGGCGAGCAGTGTGAGTTCTTCAACGGCGTTGCGCTGGATTTTCAAACGTACGCTGGGAATCGGGCCTTGGATGCCGAAGCGATCGCCGGGATAGACGAGCGCGGTGCCGCCCCCATCGAAGTGAAACCAGGGATCATTCCCAGCGCTCACTGTGAGCCAGTGGACGAAGCCATCGACGCCGCGGATCCAGCCCTCGAGTGGGAACTGGGTGATGGTGGAGGCGGGCTCGGTGACGGCGGGAGGGCCGGAGTAGAAGAAGATGACGTCACCGCGCGAGCGCAGCATCGATGGAGCTTGTGGGAGCCAGCTCAGGATGTCACGGCTCGCAACCCACATGTTCAAAGTTCCAGCCAGGTCCTTGAACTGTTGTTCCATGTCCCAGCTCACGTCGGCGCGGAAGACGAACTTCACCGGCGAATTTGCGGGCAGAGCTTTCTTGAGGAGCCGGCCGTACTCGACAAAGTAGCGGTTATCGGAGGGGAAGCGGACTTCGTCACCGTCCCAGGGAAAGCCCATGTAGCGCTTTTTGTGATTGAAGAAAACTTCAAGGCGCGTTTGGGTCCAGCCCTTTTCGCGGAAATGGCGTTCCATTTCGGAGAGAACATGGACAAATTCGGCTTCGTATCCCGGCTCGCCCCAGTTGACCAAGGATGCCGGCCACTCGGGATTGACGGGCAAATAGGCGAATGGTATCGGACGCGCGCCGCGACGCGTGTTTTTGAATGCGGAGCCATCGAACAGCGGACCATAGTGGCGATCATAGAGGTCCCAATTTGCAATGCGGCGGTTGCGGCCGGCGCCTTCGAGAGCGGGCGCAAATTCAGGGCCGACTTTTCCGGCATGGCCATAGCCGAGCTGATGAAAGATGCCGTGATGATCGTAGAAGATGCGGTGATAGTCGTGGATGAGGCGGAAGAACTCGTCGCTCTGAAAGAACGAGCTGCCGAGTTTCTTGCTGAGGCTCGGATAATCCTCGGCGAGCCATGAAGTGCCGTAAGAGTTGTGGTCCATGAGCAGGACGTCGTCGTTGGGAATGACGGACGGGAGGACGGTGACGTCGATGGGAAGCTCGCGGTTGACGTTCCCGACCCGGAGAATGGCGCGTTGATGGAAAGTCTGCGGCGCGGCGCCGGGCGGAATCCAGTAGTCGACCCAGAAGGCCTGGGCGGTTTGGTTGCTCACATGGTTGTCGGGCTCGGGCATCACCGAGTTGTAGGGCAGGTTGAGGGGTATCAGAGCGTCCGGGTAGTACTGCTTATCCGATTCTGTGAAGTGAAACCATTCGCGGAAGAGCTCGGCTTGCGGCTGGTTGGGATCGGAGCGCAGAGTCACGGTGTAAGGTCCCGGCTGCGGCATCTTCACCACCAGATGGAACGACGCATGCCCACCTCGTGGGACCTGCAGGTGGACTGTATCGGTAAAGCCGGCGGGACCACGATCAGCGGCTATGTTCCCACCGAATGGATTTGGCCGCAGGTACTCGGGAGTGGCTTCGAGGCTTATGCCTGCCGCATAAGCAGCGACCGGAAAGCATGCGGCAGACAACAGGAGGTTTCTCATTGCTTCGAGCCCCCGAGATAGCCGAGGCTGCGCAACCGTTCGAGCGTCTTCGGATCCATAGCCGCCTTTGCTCCCTGACTCAGGGAGCTGCGAATTAGCTTTTGCGCTTCGAGCCACTTGCCGAGTTCGGTCATGATTCGATCCACCTCCCGCGGATTGCCGGCAGCGACGTCCTTCGCCTCACCGCGATCGGAGCGGCGATCGTAAAGCTCGACTTTATGTAAGCCGACTTCTTTTGCCTTCTCGCGATATATCAGTTTCCAGCTGGGATCGACGTAGGCAATGGCATCAATGCGGTTCTCGGGGACCAGGCCGATTTTCTGGGCCTCCGGGTCGGCAAAACGCGAGGTCATAACGGGATTGCGCCGCTGGAATGGCTGGCCCTTGATGAGGGTTACAAGGCTTTGGCCTTCGGCAACCTGGGGCGTCGGGATGCCGAGCAGATCAAGCAACGTCGGCATCACGTCGATCAACTGCACGGGATCGTGCACTCGTCGCGGCGTGGGAATGAGCTTTGGATTCCAGATGAGGAAGACGCCGTTGGTCAACTCCTCGTAGAGTGAATGGCCGTGCGCGGTCCATCCATGCTCCCAGAATTCCTCGCCGTGGTCCGAGACGACCACGATCAGCGTGTTGTCTAGAATTCCTAGTTCCTTCAGCTTGTTGATGAGCTGCTGCAGGCTCCAGTCATTGTGCAGGATCTCGCCATCGTAACGGTCGATAGCGCGCCGGATAAAGCGGTCAGGGTCGATGCCGGCCTTGCGGCAGGCGGCACGGCTGACGACGGTGCCTCCGGCATAGCGCGTCTTTCCGCCGAGGTTTTTGTAGTCGCGATCGAACTGCGGAGTTTCCTTAGGATTCGCGAACTTCTCCTCGAATCCGGCGGGCGGGCGGTACGGCGCGTGCGGATCGGTGGCATGGGCGTACAAGAAGAACGGCTCGTCGTGATGAGCCTCGAGCCACGGAAAGACCACCTTATTGACTGCTTCGGAATCGGTCCCGCGGTCGTGTGCATCAACGCGGTAACGCTGCATGACCGCCCACTCTTCCAAGTAGTCAAATCCGCGATCCAGACCGGATAGCCGGCCGGCGAACGGATTGGCCACGACACTTGCAGTAACGTATCCCGCTGCGCGCAATTCCTGGGCGAGCGTTGCGGAGCCTTTCGGCACCGTGTCGTAGTCGTGGATGATACCATGCGTATAAGAGTACAAGGACGTCATCAATGACGCGGTAGACTGCTTCGTTCGCGGCGCCTGAACCTGGCAATCCTCGAATACGACCGACTGTTCGCCGAGCTTTTTCATGAACGGCGTGGTGTCCCGCGAGTAGCCGTAAAGGCTGGTGTGATCGGGACGCTCGGTATCGATAAGGTAGATCAGGACGTTTGGCCTGTTCTTGGGAGCCGTGGTGGTAAGCAACGGATTGGCCCAGAGAGCCACGGCGCCGGGATTTTTGGCTTCGGTTTCAAACGCGAGCTTGACGGTTCTGCCGGCGTAGGCGGCAAGATCGACATCAGCCGAATCCCACGACTCGGGATCGGCCACGGTTTTTGTAAAAAGCTGGTTGGAGTCGGCCGATACGCGAAACGTAATGGGGCTGCCTTTATCCGTGATTCCCATTCCGAAATGCAACCGGCTTTGGCCGGGCACTGGCAATTCGAAGGTAATGGTCGCCGGGGAGTGGGCATAAAGCGTATTGCGGTACTCTTCGCGCTTGCCGACGAATTGGCGTCCTGCGCTATTGGGGAAGTTGGCCTTGCGGGGCACCAGCTTGATCCACTTGATGGCGACGAGGTCGAAGAGACCATCAGTGGGCATAACCATAAACGGGCGGCCCAAAGGATCGGTGATGTTCACGTCGAAGTGGTAGTCGACGTATTCCCGCAGACGGTCGATTTTGTGGCTGTACTCGTTGCTGCCGACCTTGATTTTGATCTCTTTGCCGCCTTCTGCGAGCATGCGGATGTCGACACCCTGGTAGCGCGACCAGTCGACATACTGCTTTTGCGGTGCGAGGATGACCGGGGTGCTGCCGTCGCCCTTGATGACCATGTCGCCCTGCCGAAATCCGGCACGGCCGCGCAATACATCCCACGTGATGTCTTTTTCGGACAAAAAGTTCTGCCAGACCACCGGGTCGGCCATCACGGCTGACGAAGGCACAGGCGATGCCTTTATCGTTGCGGACTTCAATTCGTCGTCGAAACGGTAGGGCTTGAAGAGCCTAACCTCTGGCTGAGGGGCCGGCGCCTCTTTCCGACAGGCAGCCAGTACGACCGAGAGGGCTAGAACCGGTAAAACAGACGGGGACCGCAAAGTGGTATTTTCTCGCACTTCGCGGTCGTTCCGTCAACGCGATGAACCTTAGAACTCCAGCCGGCCCGAGAACTGGATGATACGCGGATCGTTGGCCTGCTGGCTTAGGTTAATCAGCCCCGTGTTCTTGTTCGGGTTCAGGTCATTGGGATGATTGAAAGAATTGAAAAAGTCCGCTGTGATGCGCAACTTCATCCTCTCCATGATGTCGAAGTACTTGAAGGCCGAGAGGTCTTCGTTCCAGGACCGTGGGCCGAGGAAGAAGTTTTGCGAGTTCCAGCTCAGCGGATCGTAGGAAACCAGCACCGTCTGCCCGTTTGCCAGCTTCACCGGAACCTGATTGTTGAAACCGGAACCGAGCGGATGGATAACCCGCTGGCTGCGGTCTACCGGGATGAGCTGCTCCAGCGTGGAGAGGTTCACGCCCGTCGCCTGTGTCGGATCGAAATCACCGCGGAACCAAAGCTCCTGGTCGTGTCCGAAAATATTCATCTTCAGCCGCTGCCCGGAGCTCAAGGAGGGATTGCCGAAAAGAAACTCGCTGCCGCCGACACTTTGCCAGAATCCACTCTGCCAGTAGCCGATGAACGCAATTTGCCATCCGCCCACGAGCTGGTTCAGCGGTTTGGAAATACCGTTACCGAAGTGCTTTCCGCGCCCGAAGGGCAGCTCATAAATGCCGTTCCATTTCATTTGGTGCGGCGGCACGCCATTGGAGTTGTAATAGACGAGTTTGAGGCGCTGGCTGAGGGAGAGGTTGGGCTCGCCCAGGATGCCGGAGTTCAGAGGCAAGATAGCACCATCCGCTCCATCAGAAAAGCCGCCGGCATCACTGGTAGTTAACGCATGGTCATAGGTGTACGACCATTGGAAGCTGAGGCCGTTGCTGAAGCGGCGCTCCACTTGTGCCTGGATAGAGTGCGAATTGGAATAGCCGATGTGGGATTCGAACCTTCCGTTCCAGTTAGGGTTGGGGCGGCGGGCATCAGCTCCCGAACCTCCCGGAAGCACCTGCAAGCCCGTACGGATTTCATAGTTGTAGGCGGACTCCGGATTGTTCCACGCCGTCAACTGCTCGAGGTTGCTGCCGTGTGTGCCAACGTAGGTGAGACGGAGCGGCGTGTCCTTCATCAGCTCTCGCTCGACTGTAATGGTCCACTGCTGCATACGATCATCGGCCCAGTGGTGCGGATCGAAGCCGAAAAAGCTGCGGGAAGTTGTGGGAATCGGCTGTACGCCGTATACGTTCACCGTGGCGCCGGGGAGTGTGTCCGTCGGTGTGGGCGCATTCAACAGATCGTAATTTGGAATCGTGCCGCCGTGATCCGCGACGGTGTTCTCGAAACGCAGGTTGAGGGGAGGATTGCTCCGCGACGCCTGGAGGATCTGCGAGAGCGGCATGGGCCAGTAGTACATACCATAGCCGCCGCGGATCACCCACTTGTCGGACACTCTGTATGCCATGGCCAATCGCGGCCCGAAGTCCGACCAGGTTTGGGGAATCAGAGCTTTTGGGAAGCCGGAGACGGAATTCGCAGTTACCCACGACAGGCCGCGGTCTTTCCAGGACGCCAGCACGCCCGAGGGAATATTGGGCAGGCTGTCGATCGTCGTGCCATGCGGGCTGATGACCGTAAAGCCCGGATAATTATTCGGGTCGATGTTTACCAAGCGGTCGTACTTCTCATGGTAAGGATTCCAATGATCCCACCGCAGTCCGACATCAACCGTGAGCCGTGGGCTGACCTTCCAGGTGTCGTTGATAAATCCGTCAATTTCTTTCTGCTGGAAGTAAAAGAACCCGCGATTGTACTGGTTGGAAAGATACGTCGGCAGCCCGAGAAGCACATCGGCGAATCCAGTGCCTGTGAAGGGGGCGGCGGATTGGGACTGGGGGTTGTAAAGCTGCGTCCAATCCCCGTAAAAGCTGTGCGAGCCCTCGGCCTGCTGCAACTCCTCGACGTTGTTGTATTCCTGCCGGCCTCTAAACCCGGCCTTGATCGTGTGCTTTCCCTTGACCCAGGTGACGCCTTCGTCGATCTGGTAGGAGGTCAGATTCTGTTTATGGTTGTTGTCGCCATCCCAGCCGCCGTAGTACAGCATGTTTGAGGCAGGGTCACCGGAGCCCGCGAAATAGATCGTCGGCCAGCCTGTTACGCCGAACGGATTAGGGAGGCCGAGCTTGTTGGCCCAGTTGGTGCTGTCACCGAGGGTCCCGTAGTGGGTGGCCGAGCGGAAACTGGCTAACTGCAATTCGTTCAACAGCGATGGTGAAAACGTGTGGTTCCAGCGAACGTTCTCCGAATACATGTAAACGTCCTGCTCACCGCTGCCCCCGCAGTTGGTGCAACCCGGCGGGGGAAACCCGTACTTTCCGCCATATTGAGCTTGATAATGGGGCGCGACCGTAATGCGGCCAGAAAGGCTGTCCTTCTCGGAAAAATTATGATCGAGCTTGATTGTCCAGGTGTGCTGATCGGTTGGAACCGAATAGAAGGCCTGGAAATTTTGATCGATCCAGGGGTTGCCTGGCAGGTTGGGAAGCGGCGTTACTCCCTGGAAAATCGAGGCATACTGGCTGATCCGGCTCGTCGGAATCTTGTTTCCGGCGAAAGGCGTGCGAGTGCCATTCGGGCCGCTGGTGGTTGCCGGATCATAAATCGTGTAGGCATCACCGTTAAAATCGGTGATGTTACTGAGGTCTCCTCCCCACATGGAAGGCAGGGGCGTGCCGGTGGTCGCAAACTTGTTTTGGCGCTGTTTCAGGCCCTCCCAGTTGACCATCCAGAAGGTCTTGTTCTTCCCGTTGTAGAGTTTCGGAATCAGAACCGGCCCGCTCGCATAGCCGCCGTATTCGTTCCGGATGTATTTGGCTGGAGTATTGCCGTCCTGCCGCTGCCGCGCGCGCAAGCCGGCGGCGTTATCTCGAAAAGTCTCAAACAACGCCCCGTGAAAATCGTTGGTTCCACTGCGGCTGACTACATCGATAGTCGCGGGCCGCGAATACTGAGCGGCGGAACCCGCGGTCTCAATGCGGAATTCCTGGACGGTGTCAAGGCCTGGCTGCATGCGGGCAATGCCTCCACCGAAGCGGTCGACCATGGAGACGCCGTCGAAGTTCATTTCCGTTGCGCCGACCTTCATGCCGTTGGTTCGTGGAGCCGGACCACCCACCACGCCCGGCGTCAGGTCGAAAAGCTGGGAGATCTGGCGCTGATTCAGCGGCAGGTCATGAATGCGCAGTGCGTCCTTCACGTCTGCGACCTGCGAACCTTCGGTGGTGAGCGTCGGAGCCGCTCCTGTAACCTGAACCTCCGCCTGCAGGCTGCCTACTTCCATGTTCGGATCGATCACCACCGTCTGGCCGGCCTGGACCGTGAACGTGCCGTCCCATTTCTTAAAGCCCTGTGCCTCGACGATCAGCGAATATGGGCCGATCTGCACCGAGCCGAAGTAGTAAATACCATCGGTGTTGGACTGACTCTCCTGCGCTACGCCCGTGGCGGTGTTGGTCAGGACCACTTTCGCATTCGGGATGACCGCTTTACTGGCGTCCTGGACGGTGCCGCGAACCACGCCCAAACCCGTTTGGGCGGCCAACGGCGCCACCAGGAGCAAACAAGCCAGGCAGAACTTACTTGCATTTAGTAAGAAAGTACGCATATGCGGTGATGCCCCCTCGTACAAAGTCAGTTTGAAAAAAGCCTATCCGACTTCACATTCCAAGTCAAGGCCAAATCTTGTTTTAAGGCTGGTTACAACGTCAGTGCCCAGGGCGTGCGGTAATGCGGTTGGAGCAGCGGCCGCACAGAGGGCTGGCGGACGGTTCCTTGCGACTCATCCCAATCGAGCCGTGCCGCTGTGCGAAGCGAAAGGTTGCCAAGAATGCAGGCCGTCGAGGACCGATAACACGTTTCGATTTCGCTATTTGGCTTCTGGCGCGAGCGAACACACGACACGAAGTTGGCCCAGTGAAGCGGATGCGGATCGCTGACCCGCTTCATTTCGGAGGCCTCGAGGCCGGAGCCCTTCTCCGGGACGACACGGAACATCTGGCGGTCCACGTAAAGCGTGCCGCGCTCGCCGTGAAATGTCGCGCCCATCAGGCGGCTGGCATGTTCATAGGTGTTGTTGGAGCGGTGCTCCCAGGAGGCCAAAAAGCCAGGATATGCATAAGTCACTTGCAGAGTGTCAGGAGTTTCCGTGTCGTCTTCGAACCAATATTTGCCCCCGAGGGCAACGGCCGATTGGGGTATGGGATCTCCGAACGCCATGTGAACGATGTCGATCATGTGAACACCGGAATCGGTCAGCTGGCCTCCGGCATAATCCCAGAAATAGCGAAAGTACGAATAGGCATTCGGGTAAACGCCGAAACGATTAGGATTAAAGGGGCGATCGGCCGCGGGGCCGAGCCACATATTCCAGTCGAGGCCGAGCGGTATACTTCCGTCGCCCGGGTTTCCAATGCCGGCTTTGGGTTGGTTGCTGTAAATCCAGGTTTTGGCCATGGTGATTTTGCCCAGGCTGCCGTTGCGGACGAGTTCGCAGGCTTTTTGAAAATGCTGGCCGGAACGTTGCCACGTGCCCGCCTGAACGACGCGGTTGTACTTTCGCGCCGCAGCGACCATGACCTGGCCCTCGCCGATCACCACACACGCAGGCTTTTCAACATAGACATCCTTGCCTGCTTTGCAGGCTTCGACCGTCATATAGGGATGCCAGCGGTCGGGAGTGGAGATGCAGACGGCGTCGATGGACGGATCGGAAAGGATCTGGCGGAAATCGGCGGTCTCTTTTGGCTGGTGGCCGCCTTTGCGGGCGAGCGCGGCGGCGCGCTCGAGGTGAGGTTGATAGACATCGCACACGGCAGCTACTGCTACACCGGGCTGATCCATGGCGGCGCGCAAGTTTTCGGTTCCCATCACGCCGATGCCGATGAACCCGATGGCAACGCGATCATTGGCTCCTCGTACGCCTTGGCTCAGAGTCGAACCGAGGGTAGCGGCGCCGGCAACGCGAAGAAAATTACGACGATCCAAGTGGTTCATAGCGTCAACTGTATCATGCGCTAAGCAAGAAACTGCGCCCGATGAAATTTGACGGGAAGCCGGAAAAGGGTTTATAACAGACACTCGGTTCGCGCATCGAGTGCGATGACTACGACGGATCAGAGTTTTGAGCAGAAGATCGGGGAGTACATTGAGCAGCGGCAAGGCCGTTTAATCGAGCTGACACAAGACTTAATCCGCACGCCGAGCGAGAACAAGCCTCCTAACGGATCCGAGAAAGCCTGCCAGGAGCGCATCGCAAAAACTTTAGAAGCGGCTGGCTGGAAACCCGAACTGTATTGCGTTTCTGACGTTCCGGAATTAAGCCGTCATGCGTTGTACCAGCCGGGTCGCGATTACCGCGACCGGCCGAATCTAGGTGCCAGGCTCAAGGGCACGGGCGGTGGAAGATCGCTTGTCTTATCGGGCCACATCGATACCGTTCCGCGCGGCACCCAGCCCTGGACACGCGATCCGTTCGGCGGAGAAGTTGACGGCAATCGAATCTACGGCAGGGGCGCGAACGATATGAAGGCCGGCGTGGCGATGAACCTTTTCATCGCGGAGGCGCTGGCGAATCTCGGCTTGCGATTGGCAGGGGACCTGATTTTTGAAACCGTGATCGACGAGGAGTTCGGCGGAGTGAACGGAACGTTGGCCGGTCGCGTGCGAGGATTCAACGCGGATGCTGCAGTAATCGCGGAGCCTTCGTTCCTGCGTATTTGTCCGGCGCAACGCGGAGGACGGACGGCGCACATCACGTTTCGAGCACCGGGCGGTGTTCTGACGGAGGGCGGTTTTCCGGCGGGAGTTGTGCAGCAGGTGACGCACTTTCTTTCGAAGGTGCCGGAGTTTGCCGCGGAACGCCGCAAGACCGCCCAAGTGCACGAGCTGTACGCGAAAAATACGGATCCGGTTCCGGTGTCGGTGACCAAGATATTCACCTCGCCGTGGGGCACGGGGGAACCGATCACGGTGCCCGAGGAGTGCAAGGTCGAGTTTTTCTGGCAAACGATGCCGGGCGAGCAGCAGGCGGCCGTGGAGCGCGAGTTTCAGGGGTGGCTCGACGGCGTCGTGCAATCCGCGCCGTCGCTGTTCCCCGAGCGGCCTCGCGTGACCTTCCCCATTCGCTGGCTTCCCGGCTCGGCAATTTTGAAATCAGAGCCGTTGGTGCGCGAGCTGGCGGAGTGCGCGAAAGCCGTGCTGTCCACCGAACCCGTGATCGCCGGAATCGAAGGGCCCTGCGATCTGTTCGTGTTTCAGCAGGTGTTCTCGATTCCGGCGGTGCTGTGGGGACCTCGCGGGGGAAATACCCATGCCGCCGATGAGTACGTGGAGATCGACTCGCTGATCGCGGCGGCCAAGACGCTGCTGCTATTCGTGTGCCGCTGGTGCGGCGCACAAGCCGGCCATCAGTAAATTTCTAACGGAGCAATTTGTATGTCTCCGGTGAGAACGTCTTTCGCGCGGACATTCCACTTGCCTGTGAGGTCGTTATACGCGACCGGTATCGCCCAGGCGGCATACCCGCCGGGCGCACGGAGATTTCCCGAATAGCAGGACACCACCCGGCCGGATGGATCGGTGACCTCGAGATGAACAATATGCACCTGCGCCGAGGCTGCGCCGTCGAGCGAAATCCCTATGTAAGCAGTTTCCCCGCGGGCTGTCCGGTCAGGCGCGCGCAGCATGAGGTGAGGTTGCGGGCGGCGTGACAAAGCGTAAATGACGGGCTCATAGGGCTCGAGCTGTACGGTAAGTTCTCTGTGGCTCCCCAGCACCTTATTCGCGCGGACGTCATAAGCAAACATCGGTTCCGGCAAGGTCACTTTCAGATCTCGCTTGCGCGCGAAGTGCTCATTGGATTGAAAATCAGGCGGACCAAGCTCATCAACTCGCAGATCCGGATTGCTGAGCAGCCCGAGGACGGTGACATCACCATTTTTGAACTGATGCAGTTCAACACCGGCCGGCGCCTTGCCGTCTTCACCCGTAATCTTGAAAGCCGGTGAGATGCCTGAGTCACGCAGGAGGCGTGCGACAAGATCACGAGTTTCAAGGCCTCTCTGCAGAACACGCTCCCGGTGATAGTCGATCAGATTCGTTTTAAGTAAGACCGCTCTCCCACGCCCAAACGCATGCTCAGTTACCGGGCCGTCACCCGGTTTGCCGAATACATCGCCGAGCTGGCTTTCTTTAAGGCGGCGGCCGTGTTGATCAAATGTGCCCACATCTCCATCCGCGATAGCCACACCACCTTGCGCGACAAAGTCGTGAATCTGCTGCGCCTCTAATGCGGAGAGGGAGCTTGAATGCGGGAGGATGAGCACACGGAAGCCGCCGCGCAACAATTCGCTCTGCTCTACCTGGTCGTACGACACAAATTTATACTGCAATCCCGAGTCTTCAATCAGCCGGCACCACGATTCTCGAAGGCGCATGAAATTGTTGTCGGTTCGTTCGTCGCGCGCGGTGCGCGTGGACCAAGCTCCGCCGCGCGGCCGCGATTCGAGCATCCACTCTACGCGCATGCTGGGCTGCGAATAGTGAATCGCGATAGGATCCGCCTGCCGCTGACTGTTGATGAGCAGCGCGCCGACTCCATTGCGCAATTCGTTGTAGTACGCCGACGTCTCGCGACCGCGGGGCTGCGACTCCCCGGCGGCGTTGACGTACTCGCTTTTGTCATCCCACAGAATCAAGCCCCTATTGCCGTGCAGGAGTTCGTACCAGACGCGCTGTTGTTCCCAAGGACCGTGCGCGAAAGCCGTGGTCAGCACAACCATGGCTGGATTGAGCGATCGGATGATTTCGATGTTATTGCCGATATCGTAAGGCTCAATCGCCGTCAGCGATTTCACGATTCGTGAATAATCGTAGCCGCCCCAGCCCGGCATCTGGCCGCCACCGATGCCGACGTAGGCTTCCGGATCGACGGAATGAACCGCATCTGTCCCCAATTTGAGAGCGTTGGCGTAGCAGATGTCCATCCACTCCTTGAAATCGGCCCAAGCGGAAAAATTGTCGTCGCCGCGCTTCATGGCTTGATCGGTGGTCATGGGCGTCACCTCATTCCAAGAGGTGAAATTCGAGCCCCATTGTGCGTTGAGCCGGGCCAATGTTCCGTAATGCTGGCGAAGCCAATCGCGCATAGGGACGAGCGATTCGTCGGAGAAATCGAAATCCCAAGCCGCTTCCAACTCGCCGACCCCGGTTTCGTCGCCCAGACTGTAGAAAAACGGACGATACGGGGAGAAGAAGCGCGCCGACTCGACTACGCGGTCGCGAATCCTGGTGAGCCACGCCGCGTCCGTCAGGCTGGGGTGGCGCTTGAACGGCTCTAGGCTGGCTGGGTCCTTCTGGTGAGCGGCTCTGGCCTGCTTGAATTCCCAGCCCGTATCGCGATCCGGGAAGTAATGGTGATAGGACGAATAGAAATCGGTGGCGATATTCTCCGCGTACCAGCGAAGGTCGTTCTTTAACAGAAATTCAGGGGCGGTGCGGTCACGCCCGCCGTACTCGCTACCATTGATACCCAGCTCTTTCAGCTTGCCAAACATCTCCGCGCTGTGGTTCTGCCACATGATGACGGCATAATCCCACCAGGAGTGAACCGGCGGTTTTGCGATGAACGTAGCCTGAGCGTCTTGTTCGCGGTGATCGGCATCGCCTTTCGGATGATGTCCGTCGAAAACTAGATGGGCGTGAACCTGGTTCTGCATCGCCTCCGCGCGGCGCAGATCAAGGTCGAATCCAATGTCGCTCTCATCGTTCAGCTCGACCGGAATGGTACGGCGTTCGACAACGCGGCCGTAAGTATCGGTCCACTCGATCGACAGATTCCCGGTACCGGTGGCTAGCGGGCTTGTTCGAAAAATGGCGTGAACCGGGCTCGACCGCTCGGCCGCGGCAAGAACAATCAGTTCGGCAGCTGCAAGATTAGGGCTACACGCCAGGACGAACAAAACAGTCGATAAGAAACGTCGGGGTTTCATCTGCTTGCCTTTCACAATTCCCGATCCACCGCTGCGCCATGCAGCGTTTTCGTATCCTGCCAGTCAAAATTTCCTTCGTGCTGCGGCAGATTATGCGCCGCCGCGTACCGGTTGCGCACCGCGCGTACCTGGTTCACCCAATCGCCGAACGGCAGCGAGAATTCACGATCAATCACGTAGGCCAGCCCCTCCTGGCGCCGCCATGCGGCTTCCGAGGGTTTGGTATCGACAAAACTCTGCGGTGCGCGGGCAGCATGACGGCCGTTGGCCTCTCGAACCCGCGGAAACCAGGTTTTGTACCAGGTATCGGTGAGGCCGGCCAGCACTTGATTGCGCAGATCGCGAACGTGCTGCCCCGCCTCCAGCGCCTGATCGAGGGAGGCCACCGCATCGCTGTACTGAAGTTTAGCCGCCTGTTCCTGGGCTTTTTCCAGATCACGGCTGATTTCTTCGAGGCTCTTGAACAGCGACAGATTTTGACGCAAGACCTGCGCGATGGAAAGATAGACTTCGAGGTTGTGCCGGTTGAACTCGACCGAGGATAGATTCGCGTACAACAGGTTCAGCAGCTCATCGTTTTCTCCCAGGAATTTTCCCGCAAGTTCCAGCCTTCGCGCGTTTTCCTGGCGCCAGTTCGAGTCGAGTCGTAAATAGTCGGGTGTCGGGATGGCGGGCAGGTGGATTGTCGAGATCTGCGGCGCGAAGGGGCCGATACCGTATGAGTAGCCGAAGATCAGCGGCAGCGTTCCGGAAGGCTGGCTATCCCAACTGCTCGCCCAGAACTGTGCCTGCGTGCTCATGAGCTGATATACACGGGCCATCTGCGTGGCGCCGCGCCCATAGAAGAGCGGGTAAAAGCGGTTGGCCAGCTCACGTGGATCCGAGGCTCCGGGATGCCACGCAGCCGAGGAAGCCACAGCATAGCCGAGCCAGTAGGTTTCGGGGTGCGGCCCAAGGTCGGCCCACGCGTAAATTCCCGTGCCCACGACATCGGCCTCGTGTCGAGATGCCGTGTAGGAGATTTCATTAAATGCCTGGGCGGCCCGGTCCTCCGTCACGTTACCGGGGTGAACCTGCTCGCCCGACGCGAGGACAGAATAGAACGGGAATAGCGGATCGTCCGGCAGCGTGTTGGTGTAGATCATCTGGGAGATTCCGTGCGCGCGAAAAGCTTTGTTGTAAGCCGCGCTGTAAACCTCACCATTGATCAGACTGGAGGGCAGCATGCCGATATCTTCGGCCTGCAGCGGGTCTTCGCCCCAAAAGATTACTTTGCGGCCGTGGTCTTCCAGAAATTTCGTCGTCTTTTGAGTAAATTCCGCCCACAGCTTACTCGGACTTCCCAATTCCTTGGCGCGTTGCGCTTCGTGGCACTGTGGGTTATCGGCCTTGCCGATGAACCAGGCTTCGTCTGTGGAGAGATGGAAATACTTGACGCCTTTGTTGGCGTCGATGAGATCCTGAAACATTCCCTCCAGAAGCTTGTATGTCTCGGGGTTGGTTGAGCACATCTGAAACGCGCTCTCGGGAAATTCGCGGAGGCTAGCATATTCGTCGTGTTCGAGGATAAAGTTCACGTGGGCGGGGCCGTCCAGGTACGGAATCACCTGAACCTGGTAGCGGAGACCGTAATTCGTCAAGTCCTGCAGTTGTGCGGGTGTCAATGCGTAGGGGTCCACGAGAGCGGGCGCGCTGCGGTATTCGAAATGACCGTTCAGCCTGAGGACGAACGCATTGGCTTTGAAGAATGCGGCGCGTCGAATCGCCTGCTTGAGGATGTCGACGTGATCGAGATGCTCCTGTTCGTCCCAGAAGACCTCGCGCAGGCTGACGTCAGGCCAGTCGGTGATCTGGGCCACGGGCAGCCATAATTTGCCGCTGTCTCTCTTGACGAGCTGCACGAGAGTCAGGACACCGTAGAGCAATCCGGGAGCAGCGTTGGCGATGACACGAATCTTGGCCGGGCTCAATTCCAGGCGGTAAGCCTGCTCGGCGATCGCGGCCCGGTTCTTGTCCGTTGCCTCCCCGATATCAATAGAATTCGTGTGAATCGAAAGCTCAACCGTCCTAGCTTTCGAGGTGCCGGACAATTTGATGTGGTACCGCGAAGACAGTTCCTCCTTCAAGATATCGGTCGCGGATTCCTGCGCCGGTGCCTGGAGCTGCCAGGCCTCGTCGATTTCAATATCGCCTTCGCCAAGCTCAGTTTTTTGCGGCTCGGGAATAAGGGTGTAGCCACGAAGGTATAGTGGAGAAACCACCGATCCTTGTAGACTGCAAGAAAGCAGAAACAGAATGCCGCAACCCATCGGCAAACGCCCCGCCCATGAAGAAAGGAACATTTTGTCGCCTGTTATCCTCCACAAGAAATATACAGCGAATGGTGTGCGTGGATCATCCTGCCGCTCCGTGATAGGATTCCCAGGCATGACGCGAGGCTGCTTGCGAGTTGCAATATTCCTGGGTGCGGCCTGCTTGACCGCTGCCGCCGATCCGCCGGTCGTCACTATTCCGGCGCTATCTCCCCCGCCGGTCATCGATGGTCAGCCCTTCGACGAATTCTGGCAGAAAGCTCTTATTCTGCGGCTGACCTCCTCAGGGCCGATGCCCCTTGGCGGCGAATCCCGCGTAGCGATTAGCGGTCACTTTCTTTGTCTGAGTGCGCGCCTGCCCGAGACGGATCGCGTCGTGGCGCACTCGACAGGGAGGAATCCCACCTGGTGGGCTGAAGATCTCGTCACCTGGAACATTCGTATCTACCATACGCGACTGCGTCGGAATCTGAATCTATCGCTGACCGTCAACCCCTTCGGCGCCTACCGGCTGGATGGTGCGAGCGGCACGGCACTCGATGCGGACGGGAAAGTCCTCGCGGCATCCCGAGTCGAGCGCGGCCAGTGGAGCGTTGAAGCCGCTCTTCCGCTCGATGAACTCGGTCCTATCGGCTTTCTGGACGTCCGGCGTGTCCGCGCGGCTCGACCTGGCGCGCCCGAGCTGCTTAGTTATTGGCCTGCCCCGAACCAACGGGCGGCGTTTCAAATTGCTGAGCTGGCGGATGTCGCCGCGCCCGATTTCTTGCCATCTACCCTGGGGGCTGCCGCCGCTCCTCTCGCGGTTCAATCGGCCTTAAGCTGGATTCCCCGGAATGCGTGGAGCGACGATCAGCGCCGCTCTGTTCAACCCACACGCATGCTGGCCAACTCGTTGCACCACAGGATGGCATCCATCGCCGAGAAGGAGAAGCAAACGTGGAATCGGGTCGACTCGCGGGCAGCATGGGAACATTTTCGTGATGAGCGGCTGGCGGCGCTGCGCAACTGGCTGGGCCCGATGCCGCAGCGCACGCCATTGCATGCGGAAACGACAGGACGGGTCACGCCCGGTAAGGGCTTCGTCATTGAAAACGTTCTCTATGAGAGCCGGCCTGGGCTGGTCATCGCTGCTAATCTTTACCTGCCCGAATCGCATCCGGGGCGCGTGCCGGCCATCATTGTTGTGCACAGCCATCATGCTCCGCGGACTCAATCGGAATTACAGGACCTCGGAATGACTTGGGCGCGGGCTGGCGCCGCGGTGCTGATTCCCGACCAGCTCTGCGCCGGCGAACGTATCCAGTCGCAGCCATGGCCGCGCGAGAGTTATTACGGCAGATACACGCTCGGCAGTCAGCTCCTTCTTGCGGGCGAGAGCCTCATGAAGTGGATGGTCTGGGATTTGATGCGCAGCGTGGATTTATTGCATGAACGCCCCGACATAGATTCGAAACGTATCGTGATGCTTGGCGCCGTTGCAGGCGGCGGCGATCCGGCAGCGGTCACGGCGGCGCTCGATCCGCGCATCGCAGCGGTGATTCCATTCAATTTCGGCGAAGCCTCGCCGGAAGACCATTACACGACCGGTCCGCGCGAATATGATTCCGATACGGCTTCGCCAGGATGGGGCGAGTGGGAGACGACGCGCAGCCTGCCGCTTAGCGCTGCGGGACAGTTCTTTCCCTGGCTCCTATGCGTTGCCCCTGCGCCCAGGCCGTTTCTCTATTCTTTTGAAGTTGGGTGGCCGGGCAGCGTGGAAGATGAACCGGTCTGGCACCGCTACCAAAAAGTCTACGAGCTCTACGACGCTCGCGATCATTTGGATCAGGTGCACGGTTTTGGGCCTTTTCCAGGTCCCGGCGAATGCACCAACGTCGGAACATTCCTTCGCAAGCAGATCTATCCCATTCTGCATCGCTGGCTCGAGGTGCCAGTTCCGGCAGACGAATATCACGACCCGCTGCCCGATGCCGCCCTCGCTTCGCTGACACCGGCCGCAGCCGCGGAGAGGCAACCACAGTTGGCATCGGCCATCGCGCTTCGCATCGCACAGGAGCGCTTGCAATCGTCGCCTGGAAAAAAGAACTTGACCACTTTGCGCACCGCCCTGCAAGCCAAGCTCGGCGATATTGAGCCGTTGCCTAATCCGCATGTCGCCACACTATGGGAAAAGACAAGCGACGGAGTATCGGTCGAGGCGTTTACATTGGAGTCCGAGCCCGGTATCACGTTGCCGGTTTATATTCTGGAAACGGCTCACGCGGCTCCACGAATGCCTGCCGTGATTGCTGTTGCCCAGGGTGGAAAGGCAGGATTTCTCGCAGAACGAGCGGATGAAATCCAGAAGCTGCTCCGAGATGGCATCGCTGTGTGCCTTCCCGACGTCCGTGGCGCTGGCGAATTGGCCGAAGGCTCCTCGCGTCATCCGGGGGCCATGGATTCGGCCGTCACTGAGCTCATGCTCGGTGGAACTTTACCCGGCGCTCAACTGCGCGATGTCCGCACAGTATTCCGCTATTTGAAATCGCGGCCGGATATCGATCCCGCCGGTATCGCCTTGTGGGGCGATTCGCTTGCGCCGCCAAATCCAGACGGTTTCGCGTTCGATCAGAGCGAAATGCAGGAACCCGGACCGGTTCCCCAGCACAACGCCGAGCCTCTGGGTCCGCTCCTCGCGCTTTTGACCGGCCTTTACGAAGATTCAGCAACCGCGGTCGCGGTGCGCGGGGGGCTGTCGTCGTTTCTCTCCGTGCTGGAAGGTCGTTTTAGTCATGTTCCCGAAGATGCCGTGATTCCTGGAATCCTGGAAGTCGGCGACATTGCCGATATTGCCGAAGCGCAGGTGCCCCGGCCCATCCTGCTGGAAAAATCCGTGGACGGCCGCAATCTCATCGACCGGCATCCGCGCCTTGTTTCCACAAGCCGCGTGGTCGTACGGGACTCGGCGGGTACCCCTGACTTGCCAACCTGGCTGTCCACGCACTGCCGGCGAAGGAGTAATTGACCAGATGACTCGTTTTCGACTACTGATTCTCTTATTTGGCCTGGGCTCTCTAGTCCTCGCGGCCGAACTTCCGGCAACGTATTACCGAATCATGGAAGGCGGTTGTGCTGCCGTCGAAAAACACCTGGATGAGGTGTCCAGCACGGATTTATTGGCCATCGAGCAAACTCGCGGGCCGCGCACCGGATCCTCACTGGAAATCAACTGGGCGCACTTCGGCTACTCCATTCTTCCGCCAGCGGTGCTCTACGCCAAACAGCACCCGGCGAACCGGCGCTTTCATGATCCCCACATGCTCGCCCTCGCCATTCGCATCGGCGATATTCTCGCCGCCGCCGACGAAAAGGGAACGTTTGAGCCCCGTCTCGACAGCGATTGGGATACCTACATTTGGCTGGAAGCATATCGCTTGCTCGCTCCGGAATTGGGTGTCGAGCGACGCGAACGCTGGAAAAAAAGCATCGTTCGCAACGTCGCGCTTCTCGTGCCTGGTGCCATCGACCGCCTCGACACCGCCTGGTATCAATCGCCCTTCATCGGCACCTCGCCCAACCACTACGCTCAGTGGGCGTCACTATTGCTGCTCACGGGCCAGGTTTTTCAAAATCCCGAATGGGAAAAGCTTGGCGCGCGGATTCTCAAACGTTTCGCGACTATTGAGCAGTCGCCCGATGGCTACTGGGGCGAGCACAATAACTCCGGCCCCACCACCGGCTACAATCATCTGACTCTTGCGAGCGTCGGCTTATATTGGGAGCTGACTCACGATCCTGATGCGCTCGCTGCGCTCCGCCGCTCGACTACTTTTCACGAAAATTTCACCTTCCTCGACGGCACGCCGGTCGACGTCATCAACGATCGGAACCGGCATTGGGGCGCGCGCTCCTGGGCGCACTTCGTATTTTCGAATTTTCCCGACGGCCGCGGCTACGCACAATTCCTCGCGGATTTTTTCGAACCCGAGCACCCCAACATGGACGTCCTGGGGCGCATTGCACAGGATGCTCTCTACTATCACGAGGGGCCTGCCGAATCCGCCCCACAAACGCTTCCCTCGTACTCCTTCCGCATGACCGTGCCTGCGGGCATTCGCAAGACCGGACCGTGGCAGGTCGCGCTTTCCGGAATTATGAGCACCCAGGCGCTGCACAACCAGTTCTATTTGGACCGCCAGGGGAACATCAGCGTTTTTCATCAGAAGACGGGATTGATCCTCACCGGCGCAGGATCGAAGCGTCAGCCCGAACTCGCCACTTTTTCGGAAACGGTTCTGGGCCAGAAGGTGCACATGCCCATGAACACCCGGCTGCAGATGAGCGATGCGGAAGATCGCCTGTCCCTCGCCTACAACACCTTCTTCAGCGACCTGTTTGTGCCTAGGCCAACGCCCGACGAACTCGTCCTGCACTTCCGTATCGGCGCCCGCGGCGAGCCGGCGGCCGATGCACGGCTGACCTTGCAAGTGGTCCTGAAGGCCGGCGAAATCCTGGAAACCGGCGCGGGAAAGAAAGTCACACTCAATGGAGATCCTATTGAACTTGGCCCTGACGATATCGGAGGCCTCATTCGCCATCACGGCTGGTCCGTCAAGGTCGACCCCTCCGCGCGCCTGGTCTGGCCTGTGTATCCCTTCAATCCGTACGGCAATGCTTCTGAGACCAGCCTGACATGGGCGGTCGGAGCTCTGTCCGTCGACGTTCGGCCCAAGAAGCAGACTCCCGAGAGCGTGCACCGCGAACAGCAAATCGATTTCGTCATCCACGTCGATAACTCCGCGCGTTGACGGTGACCCGCGGCTTTCGTTAGACTTACTTTCACTCGGAAACAAAGTTTCATGGAACGAACGTCCAACGCCAAAAAGCGCGTCTTAAGGCCGCGGCAGGTTCGCGGAGCAAACCGTGTCGCCATGCTGCAGCTTCTTCGACATAACGAGCACATGTCGCGCGCCGATCTCGCACGGCAAAGTGGTCTTTCGGAAGGAACTGTTTCCCGCATGATGACTGACCTGATTGCCGACGCTTTGGTTTGCGAGGATGGAGCGGAAAACTCCACCGGAGGCCGCCCGGGCCGCCGCCTGCAACTCGATCCAAAGCGCGTGGCCATCGGCGCCGAAGTCCAAAACTGGGAAACGCGCGTTGCCGCCTGCAGCATGCGCGGAAGGGTCGTAGAAAGCCGCCGCTTCCGAACTCCCGCCTCTGCCGAAGAGACGCTGGAGTTGATTGCGGAGGCTTTCGAGGATTGCCGCCGGCAACTCGGCAGTGATCGTGTCCCGGGAATCGGTATTTCCGCGCGCGGCATTGTCAATAGCGATCGCGGGTTGCTCGTTCACGGGAATCGTCCAGGCTGGGTTTCGGTGCCCGTCCGGAAGATTCTGGAAACGCGCATCCAGGAGCCGGTCTATGTAGAGAACAACGTACGGGCCGCAGCTCTGGCGGAGTACAACTACGGCTCTGCGGAAGTATACGCCAGCCGCGTGTTTCTACTGGTCAAAGTTGACGAAGGCATCGGTATGGCCATCATCCTCGAGGGACAGTTACATTATGGTCCTCGCATGGCAGCTGGAGAATTTGGCGAGATGGTCATCGCCATGCCCAATCCCGCCCGGCGGCATGATCGCGCCGGCTGCCTGGAAGAGCTGTCCTCCAATCCCGCGCTGTGCGACCGCTATGCCGCGATCTCCGGTGACCGGCGGTCGACGGCCTCGGGTGACACCTTCGCGCGCGCACGCCGGATCGTGCAAGCCGCTGCCGGCGGCGATAAGCCGGCTATCGAAAGCCTGACGGAAACCGCCCGCTGTCTGGGTATCGGCATTTCCAACGTCGTCTGGGGGCTGGATGTGGACGTGGTGGTCATCGACGGCGCTATCACGGAAGCATGGCACCTGTTGGAGCCCGTGATTCGGAAACAGATGAAGATCGAGAACCAGCCTGAGATAAGCGTGCTTCTCCGGCCGTCAGCCTTTGGCGGCGACGCCGCGCTCATCGGAGCGGCAACGCTGCCCTTCAGTTCCGTTTTTGCCACCGGGGCTTCGCAGTCGCTGGCCGGGGTCACCGCGTAATGCCGCAAGGCGGGACGGCCAGCACGCAACCCGCTACCCTGAAGCGCATTCTCTCCCGCCGCGATCTCATTCTTTACGGTCTCGTCATTCTCACTCCAACGGCGCCCTATCCTGTTTATGGTATCGTGCAGCAGACTTCCCACGGCCACGCCGTCCTAAGTTATCTGGTCGCCGTGGTAGCCATGTTGTTCACCGCGGCAAGCTACGGCAAGATGTCCGGTGCTTATCCGGCTGCCGGCTCCACATACACCTATGCGCAGAAGGCTCTCAACCCGCACGTCGGCTTCCTGGCCGGCTGGGCTATGATCCTGGATTATTTCCTCATCCCCCTGCTCAGCATCATCTACTCCGCTTTAACGGCTGCGCGTCTGGTCCCCCACGTTCCCTATATCGTTTGGGCCATCTTCTTTACGGTCGCATTGACCATGATCAACATTCCCGGCATTCGCGTCACCACACGGGCAAGTTCCGTGATGATGGTCATCATGACCGCGAGCGCCGTTCTGTTCGTCGCTCTGGCGGCTCGATATGTCGCCGCCGCCCACGGCATCGCGGCTCTCATCGATCTTCGCGGCATCTGGCGGCCGGAATCGTTCGGCATTCGTCCCATGATGCTGGGAGCCAGTATCGCGGCTCTCTCTTATATCGGCTTCGATGCCATTTCTACGCTGGCAGAAGACACTGTCGATCCCGAGCGCGATATCGCATTCGCGACTGTGCTCGTGTGTATCCTCCAAACCGCGTTTTGCGTAGCCACGGTTTATCTCGCGGCGCTGGTTTGGCCCGATTACCGCTCCTATCCGGAAGCTGAGACCGTAATCCTCGATCTCAGCCGCCGCGTCGGCGGCAGTTGGATGTTCGGCTTCGTGACATTCGTGCTCTTGGTGGCGGGGCTGGCCAGCGCTCTAACCGGTCAGGCCGGCGCGTCACGGTTGCTTTACGGCATGGGACGCGACGGTGTCATCTCACGCCGCCTGTTTGGATATATCCATCCGCGTTTCTCCACGCCGACACGCAGTATTTATTTCATGGGCGCATTTTCTCTGGTCGGTGTGGCGTTCCTGCGCTTCCAGATGGCGGTGGAGTTGTTAAACTTCGGCGCCTTCGCCGGCTTCATTCTGGTGAACCTCAGCGTTATCCGCCATTACTACGTCCGGCTCGGAAAGCGGCGTGGGTGGGATCTTGTCACCAATCTGCTGTTTCCCTCCGCGGGCGCTCTCGTTTGCTTGTATGTCTGGCTCAGTCTCACCACCAACGCTAAGATCGCCGGGTTCGCGTGGTTGGCCGTGGGCGTACTTTATCTTGCCGGAATCACGCGCGGCTTTCGAATCGCCCCGCGCGAACTGGGAACGCTCTCGGAAGCAACAGGATCGGAAATCTGACCGGACCTGCCTTCATAACAGTCTGCCACTAGAATAGAGGTGCGCCTTCCGGCGCCTCTCACGGGCGCGTTAACGGCTGGTGGAGAAGACCCATGCAAATGACACAGACCGAAATCAACAGAATTGCCGGGGTATTGGAAGCACTCGAGATTGAGCCCATCAACTCGGGGGCCTGCGGCGGGGAATGGCTGGCCGCGCCCTCCGGCGGCGAATTGGAATCGCTCAATCCGGCGGATAGCTCGGTCATCGCCAAAATCCAGCTTGCCGGACCGCGGGAATATGACCAGGTAGTCCGGCAAGCCGCGGCGGCCTTCGCTGGATGGCGCATGATTCCCGCTCCCAAACGCGGCGAAGTGGTCCGGCAGATTGCCGAAGAGCTGCGGAAGTATAAGGCGGATCTTGGCGCCCTGGTCTCGATCGAGATGGGCAAAATTTTGGCCGAAGGTCAGGGCGAGGTGCAGGAGATGATCGATATGGCCGATTTCGCCGTCGGTCTCTCGCGCCAGCTCTACGGTCTCACCATGCATAGTGAGCGCCCCGGACATCGCATGTACGAGCAATGGCATCCGCTGGGTGTCGTCGGCGTGATCAGCGCGTTTAATTTCCCGGTCGCGGTCTGGGCGTGGAATGCCATGATCGCGGCGGTTTGTGGCGACTGCGTCGTCTGGAAACCTTCGTCACAAACACCGCTCTGCGCCATCGCGGTGCAAAAAATCTGCAACCGTGTTTTTGAGCGCAACGGCGTGAAGGGCGTGTTGAATCTGGTCATCGGTCGCGACGTGGGCGAACGCATGCTGGAAGATCGCCGCCTGCCGCTCATCAGTTTTACCGGCTCTTCTCAGGTGGGTGTCCATGTGGCCGAGGTCGTCGGCAAGCGGCTGGGCCGCACCATCCTGGAGCTCGGTGGCAATAACGGAATCGTCGTGATGAACGACGCCAACCTGGACCTGGCTATTCGCGCCGTGGTCTTTGGCGCGGTGGGCACCGCCGGACAGCGCTGTACCACGACCCGGAGGCTTTTCCTGCAGCGCGGCATCGCCGAGCGCATGACGGAAGCGCTGGTCGCAGCCTATAAGCAGGTTAAAATCGGTAATCCCCTCGACGACGCCACCGTCATGGGTCCGCTCGTGACCCGCGATGCCGTTACCGAAATGCTCCATGGCCTCGAAACGATCCAACAGCAAGGCGGACAAATCCTTTACGGCGGCCGCCACTTGGGCGGCAGCTTCGTCGAGCCGGCATTGGTGCGCGCAAAACCCGGCATCCCCATCTTGAGGGAAGAAATCTTCGCCCCGATTCTTTACCTGATCGAGTTCGATACCCTGGAGGAAGCCATTGACCTGCATAACGCTGTGCCCCAGGGACTCTCCTCGTCTATCTTCACCACCAATGTGCAGGCGGCGGAGACTTTTCTCAGTCACCGGGGCAGCGATTGCGGCATCGCCAACGTCAACATCGGAACCAGCGGCGCTGAAATCGGCGGCGCTTTCGGAGGCGAGAAGGACACGGGCGGCGGCCGCGAAGCCGGCAGCGACTCCTGGAAAGCCTATATGCGACGCCAGACCAATACGATCAACTGGTCGTCCGATCTCCCCCTGGCACAGGGCATCCAGTTCCGCCTTTGAAATCAGTAACGTCCTGAGCCCGGAAACTTTCAGCTGGTCTCCGGTGTCCAAGTGGCTATAAGGGCTTCTAGTGCCCCGAAATGCTAGAATTTAAGCGAAAGCTCATGGCCAGTTCCGTGTTGGGCTTGAGTTCGGATGAAGGCTCTGTCGTGAGCGGCGAGTCTGTTCCCAGTCGTGAGGATGATCAACTGGTTCGGCGGCTGCGCGCGTGCGACGAAGCCGCCTACGAAGAATTGCTCGCGCGGTTCCAACAGCCGGTTTACAATCTGGCCTTCCGCCTCCTCAATGATCCGGGCGACGCTAACGACGTAGTGCAAGAGGTTTTTCTCAAAGTCTTTCGCAATGTCAGCCACTTTCGGCGCCAAAGCAGTCTAAAAACCTGGATTTACCGAATTACCGTGAACGAAGCCCACAACCAGCGGCGCTGGTTCTTCCGGCATCGTAGCCGTGAAGTCGGAATGGACGATGAGCCCGGACAGATGCGCACGCGAGATGTTCCGGATTCGGAGCGGTCCCCGTTCGACTGCACCTTTGACCGCGAGAAACATGAATTGATCGAGCAGGCGCTTACCCGGATCAATCCGCTGTTCCGCGAAGTGGTTGTGCTGCGCGATGTTGAAGACTTGAGCTACGAAGAAATCGCTGAAGTGCTGCAAATCTCTCTGGGCACGGTGAAGTCCCGCATTCTGCGCGGACGCGAGTCTTTGAGGGAAGAGTTGACTGCGCGGCTGGTCCCGGAACCAGTCTTGCGGTGGGCTCCTGAGTAAACCTATGGGCTGTGAAGGGGTGCGAAAAACGTTATCGCTTGGCCTGGGACGCGGCTCTGCTCTCATGGAGGGCGTTGCCCTGCACTTGCGAGAGTGCCGGGAATGTGCGGCGTTTGCGCGCGAGATGTCGGGCATACGCGCGGAGTTGCGCAATCTGCCGGTGCGCGTGATTCCGTCTCAGCTTGTTACGCAATTGCAGGTGTTGGCCTCGCGGGAGCATTTGAGACGAGTTTCGCGAGGGACCTGGCGCGGCCTGATGCACTTCTGGGCGGCCGAGATCCGCCTGCTGTTCGACAATCTCATGCGGCCGTTTGCGCTCCCGTTGGCCGGCGGTTTGCTTTCCGCTCTGTTTCTGTTCACCATGCTCGCTCCCGGCCTGCCGGCGCGGCGTCAGACCAGTAACGACGTTTTGCTCAGCGGTATTTTCGGCCAATCGCCCGCCGCTTTCGATACTCTGCCGCCATTTGCCTTCACCGAGGTCGATGCAGTGGTCATGGTTTCGCTCGACCGCGACGGTTCGGTGATGGATTACTCGATTTATCCCAACAATGTGAATGAGAAACTGCGCAACGAGATCGCGAATCTTGTTCTGTTCACGAAATTTCAACCCGCTACCGAATTCGGTATGCCCGTTGCCAGCAAATTCCTGGTCTCGTTCCGCCGTGACAAAATCAACGTAAAGGGCTGATTCCCGCTTCTCTTGTCCCGCCAGCGACTGGGCCAGCATTTTCTCGCCAAAACCTCAATTCTCGACCGCATCGCCCGTGCCGCATGCCCCGAGCGCGAACCGCTCGTTATCGAAATCGGCCCCGGGCGCGGCGCTTTGACCGAGCGCCTTTCGCCGTTTGCTGAACGGCTGATTGCTGTCGAAATTGATGCGGCGCTAACCGAACAGCTGCGTGCCCGGTTTCCCTCCGTCGCAATCGTCCACGGCGACGCCCGCGAAATCGACCTCGCCCAGTGGGGACCGGCTGTGATCGCGGGCAATCTCCCCTATTACGCCGCTACTCCGATCATCGAGAAGACCGTCGCGACGCCGTTCCGCCGCGCCGTCTTTCTCGTGCAAAAGGAAGTGGCAGCGCGTTTAACCGCCGAACCTGGTTCACGCGACTACGGCTATCTCACCATTCGGACGCAGCTCTCCGCCGATGTGGAAGCTTTGTTTGATGTCCCTCCCTCGGCCTTCCGGCCGCCGCCCAAAGTGGATTCCACCGTTATCCGGTTGACCCCCGGCCATCGCGCCACGGAACTGGGTATCGCCGATCCCTCGCGCTTTCTTTGGTTCGTCGGCCGTTGCTTTCGTCAGAAACGCAAAACGCTGCGCAACAACCTCGCGGGCTTGGTCGGCAAGGCTGTCCTCGACGGTCTCCCCGAAGCCGGGCAGCGCGCCGAAGCGTTAACCATTTCGCAATTTGCGGATCTCTACCGCCTCTTGTACCATCGTGAGCCTGGAGGGTAAGACTCATGACACCCGAAGAAGCCAAGGGACTGGCCGGCTACATGTGCCAGCACCTCGACATGGAACATCAGATCTCGCGGAAAATTCTCGCGGCTTTGCCGGAGGATCAGCTCAATTTCAAGCTCGGCGATAAGGGGAGAACAGCCGCCCAACTTGCCTGGCATCTCGTTCAAAGTGAGCGCTCATTTGCTGAAGGTATCGCGGCCCTCACCTTCGATCACTGGTCGCCTGAAGCGCCGCCCCCGGCTACAGTTGCCGAAATCGTCGCCGTTTACGATCGCGATGTCGCTCCCGCCCTTGAGCGCGTCAAGGCAATGACCGGCGAACAACTCGCCACGCCCGTCAGTTTCATGGGCGTCGCGACTTTACCCGTAGTCTTCTACATCGGCTGGAACGCCCACCACACCATTCACCACCGTGGTCAATTGAGCACCTACCTGCGCGCTCTGAATGCGCACGTGCCGGTGATTTACGGCGAAAGCGCAGATGAGTCGATGGCGGCAGCAGCCTCCGCTTAGTTTTCTTGTACGGGGCGGATGTGCAATCCGCCCTCATCCCCAAACCGCCTGCGCCAGCAACACCAGCGCAAACCCCACCATCGAACACACCAGTTTCATTACCGTCCAGCTCTTCAGGGTCTGCGGCACGGCCATGCCGAAGTATTCATTCACGATCCAGAACCCGGCGTCATTGACGTGCGAAATCATCGACCCGCCGCAGCAGATGGCGAGCACAATCATCTCCGGCCGGTAACCGCTGATATGTTTCACCAGCGGCGCCATAATCCCCGCCGCCGTAATGATGGCCACCGTCGCCGAGCCCTGAGCAACCCGCATGACCGTCGCCACCAGGAATGCCACGACGAGCGGCGAGATACTCGAAGAGGCCAGCGCCTTTCCGGCGTACAGTCCGGCCCCCGAATCCACGATCACTTGCTTGAATGCCCCGCCTCCGCCCATGATCAACAGCAGCGTGCCGATCGGCGCGCATGACTCCACCGCCAGTTTTGCAATCTGATTGCGATCCAAGCCGCGCCGCGTGCCGAACACGATCATTGCCGCCAGCGTCGCCAGCAGCAAAGCCGTGAACGGATGTCCGAAAAAGCCCGCCCATATCTTTCCCGGCAAGTTCGCCGTGGTAGCCAGCGACGCCCCAAAAATCAACAGCACCGGAAAGACCAGGATCAACGCCACTGACGCCGCATGGGGTGGGGTGCCCCTTGTTAGGCCCTCTACCCGGTCGGCCATGGGCGGCGGTGGAACGAATACACGGTCCGCGATCCAGCGCCCATAAATCACGCCGCCGGCCACGGCCATCGGAATGGACACCGCAATCCCGTACAGAATCACGCGTCCCAGGTCCGCTCCTAACAATTGCGCCGCGGCCGCCGGCGCTGGGTGTGGCGGCACCAACGAATGCGTTGCGCTCAGTGCCGCTGTCATCGGCATCCCATAAACAAGCAATGACCGCTTCGATTCCTTCGCCAGGCTCCAGACCAGCGGCGCCAGAATGATGAACCCGACTTCGAAAAACAGCGGCAGCCCGACCAGATATGCCGCCACGAACAGGGCCAACGTCGCGCGCTCCCGCCCAAACCGCTGCAACAGCCATTCCGCCAGCGACCGCCCCCCGCCCGAGTCCTCGATGTAGCGCCCGATCATCGCGCCCAGCCCCACCACCACCGCGATAAATCCCAGAGCGTCGCCGAAACCCGATTGGATGGACTTCAGCACCGCCGCCGGCGCCATTCCCGCTGACAAGCCCAACGCCAGGCTCGAAATCAGCATGGCCAGAAACGCGTGCAGCTTGACGACCAGTATCAGGAACAGCAGCAGTGCGATAGCCGAAAGCGTCAGAATCAGCAAACCGGGACCGGCAACAGGCATGACCGGCTATTCTATAAAACCCTCGCCACAATCTGTAACGCGCGGCGACAGCCTTACTGCCGTGCCCGGCCGTCTTTTTGATTGACCCGGTAGCGGAAGGCTCGTTGTACCTTGAACCTATGGAGTGGTTCGAAGACGAAACCTTTTGGGTCGAGTTGTACCCGTACATGTTCCCGCCGGAACGCTTCGCCGTTGCTGACGAACAAGTCGGCCGGATTCTCGCACTGAGCGGCTGCGCAACCGGCGCCGTCCTCGATCTCTGCTGTGGCCCAGGCCGCCATTCCGTCGCATTGGCGCAGCGCGGCTTTAGCGTAACCGGTGTCGACCGCACATCTTTCCTGCTCGAACGCGCCCGCGAGCGCGCAGCCGGCGCCGGCGTCACTGTAGAGTGGGTGCAGGAAGATATGCGCCGTTTCGTTCGCCCCGCCGCGTTCGATCTCGCTTGCAGTATCTTCACGTCGTTCGGCTATTTTGAGGATGAGTCCGACGACCTGCAGGTCCTGCGCAACATCCACGCCAGCCTCAAAGCCCCGGGCGTTTTTGTCATGGAATCGCTGGGCAAGGAGCGGCTGGCGCGCGGTTGGATGAATTCCATCTGCACCGATTACCCCGATGGCTCCTTGATGATCCAGCGCCCGAAGGTGGTCAAAGACTGGTGCCGCATCGAAAACGAGTGGATCCTTCTGCGCAACGGCCAGTCTCACACCTTCCGTTTCGAGCATTCCGTCTTTTCCGGCCGCGAGTTGAAAGATCGCCTGCTGGCCTCCGGTTTCTCTCATGTGCAGCTCTTTGGGGACCTCCACGGCTCACCCTACGGCCTGGATGCTCCGCGCCTCGTTGCCGTTGCCAGAAAAGCGGCGTAACCCGGAGCTGTCGCATCCTGGCCCGTCCGATCCTGAACGGTTCTGTCTCAAAATCGGACAAACAGGACTCTTAAATCCCATATAGGCATGGCCTTCTTTGGCTGGTCAGTTGCACTGCGGTAGGCATGCAGCTTGCACAATCGCTGGTTCAGGATCTGCGCGTCGCCCTGCGGGTATTGAGCAAGAACCGCGGGGCCACGTTCTTGTGCATTGTTTCCATAGCTTTAGGGATTGGCTTGGTCACCAGCGTCTTCAGCCTTGGGGACGCCATGTTTCTCCGGCCGTTCGCCTTCGACAGGCCCGGCGAGGTCTACTGGCTCTCTTCACGCGGCGACGACGGTAACCAGATCGGATACTGCTGGCCCGATTACCAGGATATGCTGGGTGCTTCTCCAGGCTTGGCTGAAATCGCAACTTACGAGCGTATGGGCGGCACGGTCGGGACAGGTGATGACCGGCAGTTCGTGTTGAGCTATCCATCGAGCCCGAATTACTTTCAATTTCTGGGAGTGAAAGCACTGGTGGGACGTGCGTCACTTGACCCGATCGCCGGCGAACCCGCCGTGGTGATCGGTTACAGGCTCTGGCAGCACAGGTTCGGAGCAGACCCCCACATCGCCGGAAAACGAATTGTTTTCGATGGCCGCAATTTCGTCGTTGCGGGAGTCATGCCGGCCGAGTTCGCCGGAATGCTGCGGCGAGTGCCCAACGATGTCTGGATCAGCTTGGACGATTGGTTTCATCTCCCCGGCAGGGCGCATGAGAAGGAAGAACGGGACGCCGGAAACTACGAAATCATCGCTCGCCTTCAGTCCGGCGTTACGGTGCCGCACGCTGCGGCGCAATTTGATGCCGCCATTCGAGGGCTTGGGAAGCGAAAACCCGCACCCAGGGGAGAAGCCGGCACCGTTCTCGAAGCCAGTTTTGCCCCCGGGTGGAGAGACACGCTCGAAGGCGGAGGCGGGCTGCTCTTGGTTCTCGCGTTGGTCCTCTTCGTGGCTTGTGCCAATGTCGCCCAGTTGCGCTTGGCGCAAGTGGAAACGCGCAAACGAGAACTCGGCATCCGCGTGGCAATGGGGGCCACCGCATCGCGTGTTGCCAGGCAGATGCTGGTCGAGACCGCCCTGGTAGCTACTGCCGGCTCCCTGGCAGGTGTCTGGCTCGCCCAGTTCCTCATGCGCACGTTCTCCCAATTCATCACCGCGGCTGAGCCCTATCTCGATCTTGGATTGCGTCTCGATTACCGCGTCCTCGTCTTCGCCGTGGCCGCAGCCGTTTGCGCCGTGGTCTTCTCCGGATTCGCGCCGGTTTCGCAAGCGGTGAAAGTGAATGTGATCGATGTCGTGAAGTCGGATCAGGGCACCGCTGGCCGCGGAACGCGCCATGGGAGGCCCCTGGTCATCGGCCAGATCGCTGTCAGTGTGATGCTTTTCGGGCTCGCGATTCTGTTTTTGGAGAACTTTCGCCACGCCGCCGGCGTCCGCCCGGGGTTCGATACGAACAAGAGAATCCTCGTCATGAACCCGCAGCCCTCGCTCCATATGTCTGAGCTGAGCTGGTGTGAGCAGGCGTGCGCTCGCCTGGCGGCATTGCCGGGTGTTCGCGGCGCCACCTTTGCGCGGCGCCTGCCCCTGAGCGGCTCCGGCGGCGGACTGACGCTACGGATTGAAATTCCTGGGCAAGCCCCCCTGGGCATTCCCCCGTACAACGTTGCCGGAAACTACTTCTCTCTCATGGGCACACAGGTGCTCGCAGGCCGCGGCATCGACACCAATGATCGTGAAAATAGCGCGCTGGTCATCGTTGTTTCGCAACTCTTGGCACACCAGATCTTCCCCGGTCAGAACCCCATCGGCCGCTGGATTTCCGTCGAGGGCAAGATGCGGCAGATCGTCGGCATCGCAGAGGACGGCCGGGTTGAGGATCTTCACGAGCCCGCCATCCCCTGCCTCTACCTGCCCTTCGCCCAGATGCAATCGGGCGATCTGGCACTCATGATAGAAACGGTCAAGGACCCAGGCGAACTGGCTTCTGTGGCGCGGCGCGAGCTCAGGCGCTTCGATCCCGGGGTTATGGTGAGTACCACAACGCTTCACGCCTTCATGCGGCAGGCGCTGGCAAACGATCAGTTATATGTCCGGCTGAGCCTCACTCTGGGCGCCTTCGGGCTCCTCCTGACCGCCGCTGGCCTGTTCGCAGTCCTCTTGCACGCCGTGAATCGCCGCACGCGCGAGATCGGCCTGCGCATGGCGCTCGGCGCCGAGGCCGCCATAATCCACAAGATGGTGCTCTACGAGTCGCTGCGTATGGCGGCGGTTGGAATTCCCATCGGCCTGCTGCTCCTCGCGCCGCTGGCTTGGTCCCTCCGCTCCATGGTGATCGGAGTGACTCCGGCATCGCCACTCATGTACGTCGCGAGCGCCGCCGCGGCCATCGTGATCGCGCTGACAGCCGCCTGGCTCCCCGCCCGCCGCGCCACCCGGATCGATCCTATGGCAGCCCTGCACTGCGAGTAATACGCCCATTCACCTGAAGATTCCGGTAACGTCTGTCGCTTCCTGCAGTACCATATGTAGAAGTACAAGGTATTGCACATGCACGCTCAAAGAACCGACCTTCCTCAAGGCACTCTCGACCTGTTGATTCTCCAAGTAGCTGCTTTGGGCCCTCTTCACGGCTATGCGATCGCGCAACGGATTCAGCAGGTATCGCGCGCAGCGCTGCAGGTCCAGCAGGGCTCGCTTTATCCCGCCCTCCACCGCCTCGAGAACAAAGGATTTCTCGCCGCCGAGTGGAAGGACACCGAAACCGGCCGCGAGGCCAAATTTTATCGCCTGACCGCCAAGGGCCGTCGGAAACTCAAAGACGAAACGGAAGACTGGCGCCGCCTCGTCGAAGCCGTTGGCCTCATCCTCGCCCTCGCCGCGGGAGAGGCTCTATGAACTGGTGGCAACGCCTCTGGAAAAAGAAGCTGCTGGAGGACCGGCTTGATCGCGAACTCCGCTTTCATTTCGATTCCCAGGTTGCCGATTACATGCGCGGCGGGATGAAGGAAACGGAAGCTCGCCGCCGCGCCAGTCTCGAATTTGGCGCCCTCGAAAGTGTGAAAGACGACTGCCGTGAGGCGCGCGGCACCTTGTGGGTCGACACCACCTGGCAGGACCTGCGCTTTTCGTTCCGCACACTTCGCAAAACTCCAGCTTTCACACTGGCCGCCATCATCACACTCGCCCTCGGTATTGGCGCCAACACCGCCATCTTCAACGTCACCAACGCCGTCCTTCTTCGCTCTCTACCCGTGCATGATCCGCAGCAGCTCGTCTCGCTAAAGGTCGAGCCCGGCCAGCCTGATGGCGCCGGCAATACGGGCGACAGCGAAACATCCTTTAGCGATCTCGTTTTCGAATGCTTGCGCACGCGCCATGACGCCTTTTCCGCCGTCATCGCCCACGTTCCTCTTGGCTTCAGCAAAATTTCAGTCCGCCACGGCCAAATGCCGGAAGAAGCTCTTGGGGAAATGACTAGCGGCGATCTGTTTTCGGGACTTGGTGTCCGCATGGCCTGCGGCCGTCCATTTACTCTTGACGACGAGTACAACCACACCGCCGTCACGGTGGTGAGCTATACCTTTTTCGAGCGAAGCTTCGGCGAGAATTGCCAAAACACGGTTGGCCACACGCTCTATATAAAAGGCTTTCCATTCACCATTGTGGGCGTGGCTGCTCGCGGCTTCTTTGGTCTGCTGAACGGCTCTACCGACATCTGGATTCCTTTGCAACACCGTCCCGAGTTCAACGCCTGGGGCAGTTCTAACGAAGGCTACTATGCCGATGCCAAATGGTGGTGCCTCCCACTGATGGCCCGCTTGGCTCCCGGCATTTCGCCCGAGCGAGCCGTCACTATGGTCGCTCCGGCATTTCAGCGTGCCGCCTATGAGCCCCTCGGAGGAAAACCGCATCCCGGCGAGAAGCCGCGAACGTTAGCGCTCGTACCCCTGCGCGGTGTCCCCGGTGCCGAAGGCCAAGCCAAGTCCTTGACCGTATTGATGGGCATGGTCGGCCTAATCCTCGTCATCGCTTGCGGCAACATCGCCATGCTCCTGGTGGCGCGAAACACTTCGCGCCAGCGCGAATTCAGCATTCGCCTGGCGATTGGCGGTAGCCGCTTCCGGCTGTTCCGTCAGCTCCTCACCGACAGCCTTCTTATTACCGGCGCGGGTGCCGTGCTCGGATGGATTTTGTCCTTAGCGGCAACGCGCGCGCTGATCGCCTGGGCGGAGATCGATTTCGACGTCACGCCTGACGCTACAGTGTTCCTGTTCACCCTCGGCATTGCCATCTTCGCGGGTATTCTGTTCGGCGTTGCCCCGCTGCTGCCGGCGGTCCGTGTGCCCATCGGGTTAGCATTGAAAAGCTCCGCCGCCAACCTGTCGCAGAGTCGCGCAAAATTGCGCACCGGCCGGATCATCGTGGCGTTTCAGGTCTCCATGTGCCTCATGCTGGTGGCCGCATCCGGATTGCTGGTCGGCACACTGCGCAATCTCGAGCACATTAATCTTGGTTTCCGGGCCTCAGGCCTCTTGGTTTTCGGTATCAATGAACAACTACTGGCACATTCCGACGCCGAGGCGGTTCGTTTCTATCAGGCGCTCCTCGAAAAACTTCGCGCGTTGCCGGGTGTCGAGTCCGTCACTCTCATGGGAAACCGAATCGGTACCGGATGGAGCAACAACACCACGGCCAAAGTCGACGGCAAGGATGCGGTCGCGTCCGGACCCAATGCATCGATCATGATGAGATGGAACGACGTTGGCCCTGATTTTTTCACGACTTTGCGCGTGCCCATCCTTCGTGGCCGCGACCTCAATGATCGCGACTCGGATATCGCGCCAAAAGTTGCCATCGTGAACCAAACCTTCGCGCAGCGTTTCCTCGCCGGCCGCGATCCGCTGGGGCACTCGGTTTCCTTTAATGAGGCAAAACCCTACACCATCGTGGGCGTAGTGGCCAACAATAAGTACACAGGCCTGCGCGAAAATGACGTGCCCATGGCGTACTTTCCTTACACGCAGACCAACGCCGATGGCGTGAAGCACATCGAAATTCGTACGGTAGACGACCCTGTCCGCATCCTCCCGATCGTAAGAAAGGCGGTAACAGGTTTTTCCCCGGACTTGGCTCTCCTTCAACCCATGACCCAACAGGCCCAGTTTGACGAAACCATCTCCGGCGAGCGCCTCGTCGCGCGTCTATCCGTCTGCTTCGGTGCCCTGGCGGTACTGTTAGTCGCCACCGGACTGTACGGAACACTCGCTTATAGCGTCAGCCGGCGCACCTCTGAAATTGGCGTGCGCATCGCACTCGGTGCCCGGCGTCTTGACGTGCTCTGGATGATATTGCGCGAAGGCCTGGTCATCTGCTTGATCGGTATCGCTGTGGGTCTGCCTCTTACGCTTTTGTCAGCAGGTCTGCTGGAATCTCTGCTGTTCGGTTTGGCGCCACGCGATCCTCTTACCACCGCTATCGCCGTCGTCGGCGTGCTTCTGGTGAGCGCCGCCGCCGGCCTCGTGCCCGCAAACCGCGCCGCTTGTGTGCAGCCTACCATCGCGCTGCGCGAAGAATGACCTTTGCCTTTGTTCAGCCCACCCGTATCCTCGCTTCCAGCCAGATCGCGAGCACCAACACCAGCACCATGCGTGTGCCGGCCAATGGAATCGCCATGACCACACCCACGCCCCAGGCGTCGGCCAGCTGTCCCAGGGTCCAGGGTGACAGCATCGGCCTGCTGCTCCTCGCCCCGCTGGCTTGGTCCCTTCGCTCCATGGTGATCGGAGTGACTCCGGCATCGCCACTAATGTACGTCGCGAGCGCCGCCGCGGCCATCGTGATCGCGCTGACAGCCGCCTGGCTCCCCGCCCGCCGCGCTGCTCAACTCGACCCCATGACCGCTCTGCGGTACGATTAACGCGCGAACGCACTTTTCTCTCCCACTTAACCCAGCCGGATTTTCGCTTCGAGCCAGATGAGCAGCACCAACACCAGAACCATACACGTGCCCGCCAACGGGATCGCCATGACCATCCCGATACCCCAGATGTCTGCCAGGTGCCCCAGCGTCCACGGCGCCAGCATGGCGCCTGTCAAGGCCAGAGAGAAGATGCCGTTGAAAAAGCCCGGCTGGAAATCAGGAAATTCCCGGCCTATGCGCTCCGAGATCAGCGGGTAGATGGCCGCGAAACCGCAGCCAACCAGCAGTGTTCCGATCAGCGCCCCAAACTCGTTGTTCGTCGCCAGCAGCATCAGGCAGCCGAACACCGCCTCGCCCGCGCTGACGATGAGAAACCTCCCGTGCTTGACACGCGGTAGCAAAGCTACCGCCGCCAGACGTCCCACAATGAGCGCCAGCCAGAAGATCGCCAGGATCGTCAGTGCCGCCTTCGGGCTCGCTCCGAGCCTGCGAATGAGGAACAGCGGCAGCCATCCCGCGATCGACCACTCATTGCCGAACTGAAAAAACAGCAGGGCAGCCAGCAGAATCGCTCCCGGGCTTCGCAGGTCCCGGAACAGTTGGCCGAGCGATGGCTTTCGCGAAATCCCCGACGCAAACGAGCTGCGGGCGTACCATACGGCGAAAAACCCCGGAACTAGCGCAATGAAAACCAGGATGCTCGTAACCGTGTACGCATAGAAAGTCCCGGCTACCAGAATGGTGACCAGAAGGCACCCGAATCCAAACAGGATGCCTCCGATGTTGGCCGTCGCAGCCGGGTCACGGTCGTATGCCGGGGAGATTGCGTGAAAGACCGCTGTATTCAACAGGCCGGTTGCTGATCCGATCGAGAACAGTCCTGCCGCCCGCCACCATGCCGGCGCCACCGGCGGCACGAAGGCTAGGCTAACCAGTGCCGCACAAGCCAGGGTGCAGGCGGCAATCAGGAGAAATCCCACTCCCCGCTTCAGGAGCAGCCCGCCCGCCGCCTCCGTCGACACCACCACCCCGGCGCTCATGCTCAGGAAGTAGTTCCCGACCGTCGAGAATTCCGAGGTCAGATGGTACCCCCAGGCGGGGAGGATCGCACCCAGAAACCCAAACAGCAGGCCCGAGATCAACAACCCACTCAGCGCCTTGAGTGCCGAAGCGTCCTGCCAGATTCTGCGATGATCCGCCGCTGCCGGAGTCACCAGGAGATTGTACCGCTTCTGAATTCGGTAACGGGCCGTGCCTTGGGCCTACGTGAATCGGGAGGCAGCCTCATGGTGTCCCAGCATTTCCTTATAGTTAGAAATGGTACCCGTCGTGCTCCACCGGAGATATCGGGTCGTTTTAGGGGGTCGGGAGGGCTTTGGTGGGTGCTGCCTCCCAACACAAAAATGTGTGCGGGCTCTAAGGGGTGAGGGGGCCCCGCTACACAATGCGGTTCGCGCCGCTTCAGACACTAAATCTAGCGTCACGGTAGAAATCTTCACGCGCTTCTTCTTGACAGCGATTTCTCTTGGGAATACCATCGAGGTATCACTGAGGAAGGAGGTGGTCCAGGAACATGATTGATAGTAGTAGACCGCGCGAGGTGGCCGACTGCTGAGTCGACCGTTCTAACGTAGTCGGTTCCGTTTCAGTGGCGGGGCCAAGTTCATGAGGACCGGCCACTTCGACGCGAATCTAACTGCCTCAGGTTTCATCTAAGGCTACCGGGCCCCCGTGATTCTCAACCGCAGCAGCTTGGCTGCTACGTGGAGGACACGGGGGCTTGTGCTTTGTTATAGTTGAATTTCACCGAAAGGATCCCTGTAACATGAAAGCCGGTATCCACCCCGCTTACGAAGAGGTCAATGTAATCTGCGCCTGCGGGCACGTTTTTAAGACTCGCTCCACACACAAAGGCGACATCCGCGTGGAAATTTGCTCCAACTGCCACCCGTTTTTCACCGGCCGGCAGAAGTTGGTCGACACCGCAGGACGCGTCGAAAAATTCGAGAAAAAGTACCAGAAGTCTCGTTCGGAAAAGAAGAAACAGCCGGTAGCTTAGGGACGCGGCTCCCGCTGGCGCTGTTTTTCGCGCTCATCGAGGAACTTGCCGTATTCGGACTGTTGAGAATCGTTGAGCAAGGCTCGAATCTTCCGCGTTTGCTCATCCTGGATCGCTTTCCATTCAGGCCTATGTTTTTCATGCAGTTCGCGAAACTGACGGCGCGTTTCGTCCAAAATCGGACCGAGTTTGCTGACCTGTTCCTCCGACAGAGTGAGCTGCGTCCGTAACTCTTGGATATATCGACGCTTAAACTCCTCGGGACTGGGACGCCCGTTACCTCCGTTGGCTCGAACGGAATTCAAGGTGTAGAGGCGAAGCCCAAAAGCGCCGGCCGCCACACCACTCAGGAAGAGAATGGCGAGATAGAGGAAAGTGGTGAAGCTGGAGCGCCGCATTAGCGTTGTTCGAAAGTGCTCAAACGGACGGGCTCAAAGTCGAGGTTGGAGCTATTGTGTTCTTCGGCCAGGACTTCGACATAGCTCTCTGCAGGCAGTTGGCCTCTGGAACCGGAAATGGTCACCGCCAGACCGAGCAGCGTGGAAAGCGCCAGCGCGGCGGTTGCCAGATTTCGGGCCCACCGGCCGAAAAGCGCTGGCATCCCCCGGCGAGTCTCGATGCTCTGCCACAGCCTGGGCATAAAATCGGGGCCCGGCTCGACATCTGGGCAAGCGGCACGGTACGCCTGGAAGAGGGCATCCAGGCGGGTGTCACCGGTTCCGGTCTCATGATTCTGGTTTTCCATGTCGATCCTACTCACTGCGAACTGCTCGCACCGACGGCCGGCCTGGCCGCCGCGGCGAAGGCTTTGAGAACCCGCTGCCGGGCACGAAACAACCGGACTTTCAGCGCGTTCTCTTTCACATGATAAATCTCGCCAAGCTCTTTCAGGGAGAGACCTTCCACTTCTTTGAGAGTCAGCAACACCCGATCCTCTTCAGAGACCCGGTCGAGCAAGGCATCGACGGCTTCGCGGATGCGCTTTTTCTGCCCCTCATCCCGGTCCATCTTTTCACCAGCCACGGCGTCGGCCAGCAGCACCTGCTGTTCAGAGAGGTCAGCCATCCTCGACTCCATCCGCCGCCGGCGCTTCCGCAAATAATCATACGCCGCATTTGCCGTCAGCCGATACAGCCAAGGCTCGAAAACCTCCGCCGAGCGGAGCTGATCCAAGGAGTAATAGAGCCGAAGAAAAACCTCCTGGCCCACGTCCTCCACGTCTTCCGGGCGGCCGATCAGGCGTGCGATGGTTCCCAGAATCCGTTTGCGGTAGGCCGCGACTAACTGGTTGAAGGCAGGCCCATCACCTTCTCTCGCGCGCCGAATCAGCTCGTAGTCTACTAACATGCCGCAGGCATTGCCGGCATATCAGCCCGCCACGGTCTCGTAGTGTTAGGCGTGCCGGCGAAACTTCAGGTTACCAAGGCGCCCCCGCATTCGCTATTTTCGGCGCCGCCGCCGGACCTTTCGTTGTCCGTTTTAACTACAACTGTAGTAGTTTAAACTACGAGTGTCATAATCCATGCCGTCGCCCAGACTGACCAAGCCGGAACTGCAAATCATGGAGGCTCTTTGGAGCCGAGGGCCGTGCTCGGTGCGCGAGATTCAAGAATCGTTTCCCGCGAAGAAGCGGCCCGCTTACACGACGGTACAGACGATGGTGTACCGCCTGGAAGTGAAGAAAGCGGTGCGCCGGACCAAGAAAATCGCGACCGCCCTGATCTTCGAGGCGGCGGTTTCTCGCGAGTCGGCGGAGCGGCGCGTGATTGACGATCTGTTAAGCGTGTTCGGAGGCAAAAGCCGTCCGATCATGGCGCACCTGATCGAATCGGGCGCGCTGACGCTGGATGACGTGCGCGAGGCGGAACAACTTCTGCTCAAACCCGGCGAGAAGGAGGGGGACAAATAAGCGCGCATACCTGCCGCAGAGTGGCCGTCATTTCCCGCAATCAACCTGATCGCGGCGGCGGCGCTGCCCGGCCTGTGGAAAGCCGTTCACCGCAGAGGCGCTGAGACGCACAGCGTTCCGAGAACCGGGCTAGGCCGGGCGCGCGCGGCTGCGATTTTGCCATCCAAAGATAGCATTACTTCGGGCGACATTTATGCGAAAGATACAGCGCGCGCCGCAAGGGACTCTGGCATTCTACAGGTGGCGGACGCACCGCCGAACAAGGGGACGGAAAATGCAAAAGAGGATCCAATCATTCCTGCGCGACGAGCAGGGACAGGACCTGATCGAATACACGATGCTGTTGGCGTTCGTTTGCCTGGCTTCAGCGGTATTGTTCATCGGCGCGGGACGCAGCGTGTCGGGTATCTGGACGGCAACGAATTCCCGGCTGGCCGCAGCGAACGCATCCGCGAGTTAGCCGGAGGAACGGGATTGCCCGGTTACCTAGTGCGCGGCTACTTCTTCGGCTTCGTGCGCGACGGTAGCAGGGTTGGCTGGGGTTTTTAGCGGAACCAGCATATCCTCTTTGCGCTTGACCAGCGTGGAAGTATTGTAACTGGCGACCTCGAAGCCGTGGCCGTGCGTAATGGCATCGGTGGGGCAAGCTTCGACACAATAACCGCAGAAAATGCAGCGATTGTAATCGATGTTATAGACCTTGGCGTAGCGCTCGCCGCCGGAGATACGGACTTTGCCGGTGTTCTCAGCCGCTTCAATGTAGATGCAGTTGGATGGGCACGCCGCGGCACACAGGAAACAGGCCACGCATTTTTCGAGGCCGTTCTCATCGCGCTGAAGGACGTGCACACCGCGGAAGCGCTGCTGGAACTTGGGAGGCTCGTCGGGATAATTCTCGGTAATGGTAGGGGACATCATCTCCCGGAAGGTGACGCCCATGCCCTTGGCAATCGCCGACGCCGATTGAATCAGTTCCTCGAGGGGATTCGCCATCTGTCTTCCATCTTACCGTGGCCCCGGACCGGGGCCTAATTTCTGGAGCCTCAACCGGATTTCATCTCCGGGACGCGCTCATCGGCTTTGAACGGTTCAACACCGAGCTTTGCGCCCAGCGCTAACAAGTCCTTCTTCACGAAGCCAATGCTCGACCAGGAAATGGTGCCATCGCGTTCGACAAAGAACATCGAAGGAACGTGGGAGAGGCCGTAGGCATTGCTGGCGGGGTAGTCGAATTTGGCGCTGTCCAGGAGTGTGGGCATAGTGATGCCGAATTCCTGGTGAAATTCACGGGCAGCGTCGGCGTTGTCCTGGGATACGGCGAACATTTGGACGCCATTGCCTTTGTGCGCGCGATACATGCGATCGAGGAACGGCAGGGTGTACTGGCAGGTGGGGCACGAGTTCTTGAAGAAAGCAAGAAAGACAGGGCCCTGTTTGAGCAGCTCGCTGAGGACTTTTTCGCCGGTGCCCGACAGATCCGCGAGACGAAAATCGGGAGCGTGCTGACCGGTGCCGAGGGTTTCGTTGTCTTTGCGCGAAGCCATACTTCCTCTACTCCAGCCTATCAATATTGGGAGGCGCAGGAAGCGCGGCAGATGCATCCCACTACTCGTCCTTTTGCTGCTGGACGAAGCTGAGGATATCGAAGCGTTTGATTTCGCGATCCGGGAAGAAACTGTTGATGGCGTTCTGCTCGTCGTCGAAGACTTCGAAGACGGTAGTGAGCTTGGTCATAACGAGGAGCTCGATGCCGCGCTTGTTGAGGTTAAGGAGCTTGACCTTGCCCCCGGAGCGCTGGATGGAGGTGTGGCTCATGACGAGGGCGCCCAGACCGGTACTGTCGATGTAGTCTACGGCTTTCAAGTTCAGAATGAGGTTAGTGCGGCCGGCATCAATGAGCTTCTGGACCCGCTCGCGGAAGGTGGAGACCTCACCGCCGACGGTGAGGCGGCCGTTCAGATCGAGAATGACGATGCCTTCGCGGTCACGCTGCTGAATCTCGAGGCTCATGGATGAGAAGAAAGCAGGCTAAACGGCCATTTTGACGCCGAGCTGGCCTTCGACTTCTTCGATGGCCACCATTTCAATGGCGTCCCAGGGGCAACCGTCTAGAAAAGCACCGTCCGGGCCTTTACTGGTGCACTTTTTGCAGCCTATGCAGAGGAATGGGTCGACTTCGATATGGCCGAAGGGCGGATGGTCGAGATCGGGAACCCAGTACATGCAGTCGGCGACGGGGCAATAGGGCACGCAGGCGGGGGAGCCGGCGCAGCCAGTGCAGCATTCGGTGATGATGGCAAGTTCCTTGGGGCGCTTTTTACGAGGGGTGGCAATACCCTCGGATTTGGGCTCCATCTTGACGACTTCAGCCAGCATGACGAGGATTATGACATAAAACGGGGCGGGTGCGGGGAGCGGCGCAGGTGTTCAACGGCCAAATAGAGTTCGGGTATAGTCGTGACAGGAGCGGCTTCGAATGGCAAGTTCAGCGGCATACCCGTTGGCTGTTGGCCGGGTGGCGGAACGGACGGCGGCGATACCCTGGCACATCTGGTGTTGCGTTGCGGCGATCGTATCGAGCGCCACGGGTGGTGTGTGGGACATATCCTGGCACAAGAGCATCGGGCGCGATACGTTCTGGACGCCGGCGCACCTATTGATTTATCTGTGCGGCTTGCTGGCAGGGCTGGGATGCGGGTACCTGATTCTATCCACCACATTCGGCAAGGACGCGCGGCGCAGGGATGAATCGATTGCGATGTGGGGGTTTCGCGGGCCTCTGGGAGCATTTCTGTGCGTGTGGGGGGCGGTGGCGATGATCACGTCGGCGCCATTCGACAACTGGTGGCACGAGGCGTACGGGCTGGATGTGAAGATTCTAAGTCCTCCACATATGCTGCTGGCGCTGGGAATGGAGGGGATCCGTTTCGGCACGGTGGTATTGATCCTGGCGGAAATGAATCGCGCGCAGGGAGCGTACCGGGACAAGCTGGAGCGCCTTTTGTTGATTGGCATTATGTTCTTGCTCGCGATGACCATCGGAGTGGAGGAGGAGCTGACCAACCGGGTGTTCATGCATACGGCAAAGTTCTACATAGTGGTGATGCTGGCGGCGCCGATCTGGCTGGCGGCGGCCTCTCGGGTCTCGCGCAGCAAATGGCCGGCGACGATCGTAACGGGTTTGTACACGGCGCTGCATTTGTTTTTTATTTACACGCTGCAGTTCGTGCCCGCGGAGCCGAAACTTGGGCCGGTTTATCAGAAGATCACGCACCTGATTCCGCCGGATTTTCCGATGCTGCTGATTGCGGGAGCCGTGGCGTTCGATGTGGTGCGCAGGCATGCGGAGAAGTGGGGCCGGTGGGCGCAATCGGCTGCGCTGGGAGGGGCGTTTCTCGTTGGATTCGCGGCGGTGCAGTGGCCGTTCGCAGACTTTCTGCTGGCGCCGGCGTCGCGCAACCGGATCTTCGTGACCGATCAGTTTCCCTACATGTTTGCGCCGACCTGGGCCGTGGTGCGCAACGTTTTTGTGTACACGGATCACACGCCAGGCGAGTTCTGGAGCCGGATGGCGCTCGCGCTTGCGGTGGCGGTAGTGATGACGCGGATCGGTCTGGGCTGGGGAGACTGGATGCGGCGCGTAAGGCGTTAGGACGGCAATAATTTTTTCAGAGCTCGCGAGCAGAGTTCAATCGGGGAGGTATGCTGAGCGACGGGAATCACTTCCATCTTTCCTTTGCCCCAAGGCCGCCATCGGGAGAAGAAGCGCGCTGAAGGGGAACCGGCGAAAATGCTGAGCAGGGGCACAGCGCAAGCGGCGGCGACGTGCTGGCCAGCGGAATCGTAGCCGACGTAAAGATCGCTTCGGGAGATGGCGGAGGCGAACTGGGCAAAGGAGCCGCGAAAGGATCGCACGCGGCCGGCGGCACTGCAAATCGCCAGGACGCGAGCTACTCGCTGGGCTTCTTCACCGCCTGCGCCCTCATCAATCAAAACGTATGCACCGGTCTGCGCGACCAGGCGGACGAGGGATTCTTCGAACGGATCTGCGACCCGTTTAGCGGGATTCTCGCCGACTCCCAGGCTGATGGTGACGAGCGGGTGGCCCGGGATTTCGACGGCCTGCGCGGGGGCGAACCAGGGCACTGCGTCGGAAACGCCGAGGACTTCGCCGCACCAGCGCGCCGTGAGCACCGGCAGGGGGTCATCGCCATCACCGCCATAAGCACGGCTTTCGAAAAAGCGGTAGAGCTCGTCCGGGCAGACGGGCAGCAGGCCGAGCTGGGTGAGGCGGGAATCGGGATCGAGGACGATGGCGTCGGGCTGATGGAGCATATGACGCAGGTCGCGCCAGGGCGCCAGGCGCTCGGACAGGCTGCCGGACCGGAGATGCGGGACGGGCGCGTGCTCGACGCGCGGGTCGCCGGCAAACAGCTCCCAGGATTTGCGACTGCCGGCGAGCATGATGCGGGCTTGCGGAAAGCGGCGTTTGGCGGCATCGAGAAGGACACTGGTAACGGCGACGTCGGCGCCCAGAGTGACGCGGGAGAGGACGAACACCACCTTGGGATCGCAGGTCAAGGGGCGAGGCTGACGTATGCGCTGATAGCGTGCTAATAGATCGACGGCGGAAAGCTCCGGAAGGGCACACGCGATCAGGTGGGAGAACATGCGGGCGTATACGTCGCAAAGCCGAGGCTCGAACAGGTCGGCCAGGCGCTCCACAACAACGCGGAACAAAGCATCGGAGCATTCAGACCGGGCAAGTTGAGCAAGTAAATCTTCGGACCATGCCTCGCCTTTCAAACACGAGGCGAGCAATTCCGCGGCCAGATCGTTACACGAAGTACTTGCCAACGATGATGTCCAGTTTCTGGCGAGTGGCGGCCGGGACACGGGAGCGATCGGTAATAATGGCATGCGCAAGAGCCGAGCCGCATTTGCAGGTACGCTCGGCAGGCATGGCGGCCACGGCAGCTTTCACCACTTTGGCGGCGTTCTCCGCATTCTTGTTCAGATTGGCGATGATGTCGGTGACCGTAACGGCATCGTGTTCTTCGTGCCAGCAGTCATAGTCAGTGACCATGGCGACGGTCACATAGCAAATCTCGGCCTCTCGGGCGAGCTTGGCTTCCTGCAGGTTGGTCATGCCGATGACATCCATGCCCCAGCTTCGGTAGACCTGCGATTCGGCCTTGGTTGAGAAAGCGGGTCCCTCCATGCAGAGATAGGTACCGCCATTTTTCGCCGTCACGCCGGCGGAGTGCGCAGCCTCGCAGACCACTTTAGCGAGCTGGGGGCAGACGGGATCGGCGAAGCTGATGTGTGCCACGAGGCCGTCGCCGAAAAAAGTGGACACGCGGCCGCGAGTGCGATCAAAGAACTGGTCGGGAATCACGAATTCGAGCGGGCGGTGCTCTTCTTTGAGAGAACCGACCGCGCTGAGCGAGACAATGCGCTCCACGCCGAGCGATTTCATGCCATAGATATTGGCGCGGAAATTCAGCTCCGAAGGCATCAGGCGATGGCCGCGGCCGTGACGCGCGAGAAAGGCTACGGATTTGCCGGCAAGAGTGCCCAGAATGTAGTTGTCAGACGGCCAGCCCCAGGGTGTTTCGATGTTGACTTCACGCTGCGCTTCGAAGCCGGGCATGGAGTAGAGGCCGCTGCCGCCAATAATGCCGATTTGAGCTTGCTGCAAGAGTTGATCTCCGATTGGACTACAAATGAAAACTATACAACGATGGCTAACGGTCTTCGATCAATTCGAGAAGGACACCGCCGGTGGACGCAGGGTGGACGAAAACGTAGCGGTGGCCGCCGGCTCCGGTTTGCGGATCATTCAGCAGACGGGCGCCGGAGGCGCGCAAGCGTTCGACGGCGGCGGTGAGATCCGGGACCCGGAGCGCCACATGATGCAACCCCTCACCGCGCTTGGTCAGGAAGCGGCCGATGACGGAATCGGGTTCCAGAGGTTCGAGCAGTTCGATGCGCGGGCCGCCCGCGGGCAGCATGGCGACCTGGACTTTTTCGTGCGGGACGGTCTCACGCAAGGAGACCTGCATTCCGAGCTGGCCTTGGTAGAAACCGAGGGCAGCTTCGATGGATTTCACGGCCACACCGAGGTGATCGATGGAAACTTCGGAGTTGCGATTGGCTTCCCGGCGTTGTGCGGCAGAAAACTTTCTGCCAGCTTCGTCGATTGCCTCCAGGAGCGCGTCCACGCCGTTGTTTTCCGTGGCCACAGTTTTGATGATGGGTGGTGCCCATCCGTCCGGGCGCTGGCGTATGGAGAGGACGCTTTGGACTTCACGCTCGACGCGATCAGCGCCGGGGTGGTCGGCTTTGTTGATGACGAAGATGTCAGCGATTTCCATGATGCCTGCTTTAATCGCCTGCACGTCGTCGCCCATGCCGGGAACCAGCACAAGGACCGTGACGTCTGCGACTCCAGCGACTTCGACTTCGTCCTGGCCGACGCCGACGGTCTCGATCAGGACATAATCCTTTCCGGCGGCGGAAAGTAAACGCGCCAGCGCGGAGGTAGCGTGTGCGAGTCCACCGGAGGCGCCGCGAGTGGCTAGCGACCGGATGAAGACACCGGGATCGCTGTGGTGATCCTGCATGCGAATGCGATCACCGAGAATGGCGCCGCCGGAGAACCGGCTCGTGGGATCGACAGCCAGAACGCCTGCGGTCTTGCCGGCGCGGCGGATGGCACGAATCAGAGCGTCCACGAGAGTGCTCTTACCCGCGCCTGGTGGTCCCGTAATACCGGCAACGACGGCGTGCTTCGGAAGAGCGTCAAGGTCGTGAAGCAGGCGGGCGGCTTCCGCGGTTTGATTCTCGATGGCGGTAGCGGCGCGAGCGAGCGCGCGAGCATCACCGGCCGCGATCTGTTCCAACAAATCCGGCATCAGTCTTTCAGGAGCTGGCGCGCGATGACCAGCCGCTGGATTTCGCTGGTGCCCTCGCCGATGGTGCAGAGCTTCACGTCGCGGTAGAACTTTTCCACGGGGTAGTCCTTGATGAATCCGTAGCCACCGTGAATCTGCACGGCTTCATTGGCAATGCGCACGGCGGCCTCAGATGCGAACAATTTCGCCATAGCGGATTCGCGGGTCACGCGCTTGCCCTGATCGAGCATGGCCGCGGCGCGGTAAATGAGCAGACGCGAGGCGTCGATATCGGTGGCCATGTCGACCAGTTTGTGCTGGATGGCCTGAAATTCGGAGATGGGCCGGCTGAACTGGTGGCGCAGCTTGGAATATTTGAGAGCAGCGTCGTAAGCCCCTTGTGCCATCCCCAGCGCGAGTGCAGCGATGGAGATGCGGCCGCCGTCGAGCGTTTTGAGGCTATCGACAAAGCCCTCGCCCTGCCGGCCAAGCAGTTGTGATGCGGGCAACTGGCAATTCTCGAAGATCACTTCGCCGGTGGCACTGGCACGGAGTCCAAGCTTGTTTTCTTTTTTACCGGTGCGGAAGCCGGGCGTGTCTTTGTCAACGATAAAGGCTGAGATACCGTGCTGCGCGCCCGCGCGATCGGTGACGGCCATGGCTACGCAGACGTCGGCATAGTGCGCGTTCGTGGTGAAAGTTTTGGCGCCGTTGATGGTCCAACACTCGCCGTGGCGGACCGCGGTGGTACGGGTTCCGGCGGCGTCGGAACCAGCCTCAGGTTCGGTGAGCGACCAGCATCCCAGCCATTCGCCGGAGGCCAACTTCGTCAGGTAACGCCGTTTTTGCTCTTCCGAGCCGGATTTGTAAATGTGATTGCTGCAAAGCGAGGTATGCGCCGCGACGATAATGCCGACCGAGCCATCGACGCGCGAGAGTTCCTCGATGATGATGGCGTATTCGATGTAACCGAGGCCGGCGCCCCCGTAGTCCTCCGGAAATATGGAGCCCATGTAGCCGAGACAGCCGAGTTTCTTTACCACCTCGAGGGGAAAGATCTGTGCTTCGTCCCACTCCATCACGTGTGGCGCGATTTCGGCCTCGGCAAATTCGCGCACGGACTTGCGGAGGTGGATCTGCTCAGGAGTGTAATCGAAGTCCAAGAAAAGTTACCGGTGGCGCCTGGGATCGGCAATCCGCATCTTGAGCACCAAAACATACCAGTATAGAGGACTGGTTCGTAAGCTGGTTTTCTGTCGAGTATCAGACAGAGTCTCTGCTAAGTATCCGGGAGAGTTACACGTGGGGTACCGACCAGCCTTTTGTTATAATGCTCGGTTTCAAAACATCAGAAGACCAGTTCGGGAGGCCCGCCCTGGCGCGAACTTCGCGTTCCCCGGCGAAAAAGGGAAAGCTCAAAACATCCGAAGCGGCGGGACGTATTTCCCACGGTAGTTTTTACGAATCGCATCGGACCTGGATTGTGTGCCTCGTCCTGGCTTGCACGATTTTCTTCTGGGAGCCGCTGACATCGCAAAACGCCTCGATCCAATGGGACGCGGCGGACTACTACTATGTCGTGCAAAAGTATTTCGCGGATGAATTGCACGCCGGGCGGCTACCCTTCTGGACTCCTTATGTCTGGTCCGGCTACCCCTTTCTGGCCGATCCTCAAGTGGGAGCCTGGTATCCCCTGAACTGGCCCTTTTTTGCGGTGGGCGTGACTCCGCGGACGATACAGTGGGAGAACTTTTTCCACTCGCTGATCGCTTGTTTGGGCGCGTACGCGCTGAGCTTCCATCTGGTCCGTGACAAGCGCGCGGCCACGCTGGCAGGCTTGTGCTACGGACTGTGTGGATGGTTCGTGGGACACAGTTCTCACACCACCATGGTCGAAAGTGCGGCATGGCTTCCGTGGCTGCTGCTCTGTTATCTCCTCTGGCGAACAACACAGCGCCGCTGGTACATAGTGTGGAGCATTTTGATCTCGGGGTTGATTATTCTGGCGGGGCATTTCCAAACCACGCTGTACAGTTTTCTCGGACTGGGACTATTCGCTGTTGCTCTTTGTATAGACAAGCCGAAGGAATCAGCAAAACTGCTGTCCGTTGCATTGCTGATACCGGCGGGTGGCGTGATTCTTTCCGCAGTTCACACGCTTCCTGGATTGGAGCTGGCGCGGCAATCGATGCGCGCGACATTCTCGGCAAGCACGCACACGGAGGGGTTTCTTCAACCGGGGACGCTATTCACGCTCATCTATCCGAATTTCTATGGAATCATGAGCGGTCAATACTCTGGGCCCGCGGATATTACACAGTATTACCTGTATGCAGGCCTTTTACTTCTGCCGCTGGCCTGTTTTGGTTTGAGAAACCGTGACGTCCGATGGACCGGCGTGCTGTTGGCGGGATTCTGCGGCTGGTACGCGCTGGGTCACCATGCGGGCCTTTACTGGCTGATGGCACGCCTGCCCGCTTTCAGCAGTATCCGTGCGCCTGTGAATGCCTGGTTTGTGGCGGCGCTGGGGCTTTCGCTGCTTGCATCCGCCGGAGCCGCCGCCGTAGTCAAAAAGTGGACCGTGCCGTGGCTCCCGGTGGCGCTGCTGCTCTTTACGTTCGCCGACGTATGGTATTGGAACGCGGATCGCAATCCGCTGCTTTACGCGCGGGGTAATTTCGACCAGTTATACGGCGACAAGGAGCGGCTTTTCGAGAGTACGGTTGCACCGCGTCTGGCTCCGTTAACGCGGTTTGAAGCGCCCGAAGCGCTGGCCAGCTTTGGACCGATGAGCCATCCATTGGATACGCGGATCGAGGCCAGCTACGGGTACGGACCGCTCAAACTGCAGCGTTATCTGGATTTCACGACGGCCATGACGCGGAACGCGAAATTAAGGGATGACTTGAATATCAGCCGCTTTTACGCCGTGCGCGATCAAAGGGTGGAGATGGACGAAAATCCTTCTGTGCTACCGCGGGTAAATTTTCCGAAAAGGCTGATTCGTACGGGTTCGACTGAAGAGAGCAAGAACGCCCTGGAACAACTAAACCCGCACGAAGCGGCGCTGGTGCCTGCCGAAGCCGGCCAGGTACAGCAGGATGGGGCCGCGACGGCGGCGGTGGAAGAATCAGCGGCGGGTGAATATCGGATTCGCTACCAGGCGGCGTCGGATTCGATATTGAGAATTGGGCAGGCCTGTTTCCCGGGCTGGCACGCGCGTGCCGGCGGCAAAGAACTGCCCGTATTTTGCGTGGACCACGCCCTGACCGGTTTGCTTGTTCCGGCGGGGCAAGGAGAAATCTCTTTTCGCTACCGGCCGACCTACTTCGCCGCCGGAGCGAGTATTTCGGTGCTCGGTGTGGCCGCGTGCGTGGCGGCACTGGCAATGTCCCGGCGGCAGCGTGCAGTCAGCAATGAAGCCGCCTGCGATTGAAACGCTGTTAGCCAGCTACCCGCGGACGAGGCCGCCGTTATCGGTTTCGCAGCAAGCGCATTACGAGGAGCATTACCGGCGGAATCGAGCGGGACAAACGGGCCTTTTCAAGATTACGGCGGCGCTGGAATCCTGGATGCATCGCACGGTTGCGGCCGCGCCTGCCGGAACCGCAGTGCTGGAACTTGGCGCAGGTAATTTAAATCACGTGCCATATGAAAAACAGGTTGCGGTGTATGACGCCGTAGAACCCATGACCGTGCTGTGGAAGGAAAGCGCGAGCCGAAGCTTAATTCGCCGGATTTACGGCGACATCTCCGCAATTGAGCCGGGACGTTCTTACGACCGGATCATTTCAGTTGCCGTGCTGGAACATCTGACGGAGTTGCCGCATATCGTCGCGCGATGCGGGATGTTGCTTCGCCCCGGCGGACGCTTCCAGGCGGGGATCCCGAGCGAAGGCGGTTTCCTCTGGGGACTTGGTTGGCGCACCACGACGGCGGTTGCCTACCGCCTGCGTCATGGAGAAGACTATGGTAGGCTCATGCGGCACGAGCACGTAAATACGGCGCGGGAAGTCGAAGCTGTCTTGGGATATTTCTTTGAACGAGTGGCCTTGCGACGGTTTCCGCTTCCCGGCCTGCATTGGAGTTTCTACACGTACTTCGAGGCAGAACACCCGCGAACGGGGCAATGTAAGGAGTTCGCGGCTGGATTGGGACAGCGCGAGAGACCGTCATGACCGCCGAACTGGTTACAGTGATCTTGCCGGCCCACAACGAAGAAGCCAATGTGCCGGCCCTTTATGCGGAGATCCGTAAAGTGATGGCACCCTCCGGCCGGGCGGCAGAACTAATTTTTGTGGATGACGGATCGACGGACGCGACAGCGCAGAATGTGCGAAATCTGGCCAAAGCAGACCCGCTGGTTCGCCTGATCCGGTTCAGCCGGAACTTCGGGCAGCAGGCCGCGCTGCTGGCAGGCCTGCGAGCCGCCCGCGGGGCAGCCGTCATCACGATGGACTGCGATTTCCAGCATCCTCCGGAGCTGTTGCCGCAAATGATCGAGGCGTGGGAGAAGGGCTCGAAAATCGTGCAAATGGTCCGGCGCCGAACGGAAGACGCTGGCTGGTTCAAGAGTGCAAGTTCGCAATTCTTCTACCGGTTCATCGAGCAGTTCAGTGACTCACCCGTTGTCCCACACGCAGCCGATTATCAGTTGCTCGATCGTAAGGTTTGTCGACTGCTATTACAGTTCGGAGACCGGCAGCCGTTCCTCCGCGGCATGGTGAGCTGGCTGGGCTTTTCCTCCTGCCATATTGAATACACCGCGCCGGTACGTCGCGCCGGCCATTCGAGCTACAGTTTGCGGCGTATGCTGAGTCTCTCGCTGGATGCGATCACGAGCCTTTCGTCCAAACCGCTGCGGTTAGCGTTTTACCTTGGGCTGTCGGCGGCGGCGCTCGGCTTGGCCTACCTGGTGTTTGCCGTGATTGCGTTCTTTGCCGGACGGTCCGTTCAGGGTTGGACGTCGATCATCGTGGCGGTTGTCTTTCTCGGTGGCGTACAGCTTGTCTGTATTGGAATCATCGGCGAGTACATCGCGCGCATTTATGAACACACGCGCCGCGTGCCGCCGTTCGTTATCGCGGAAGATGATTAGCGGGCCAGGTTAACTCGATACGCCGGCCTGGCCACTCCAAGCGCTTGCTCGATTGAGGATCTCCACCGATTCCGGGTCCAGGGTGAGGTTCACCGCGTCGACGAGATCCTGCAACTGTTCGATGGTCGTTGCGCTGGCAATAGGAGCAGTGACACTGGGGCGCGCCAGCAACCAGGCGATGGCGACTTTGCCGGGAGTTGCATTCGTATTTTCTGCCACCTGATCGAGGGCCGCGAGAATTCGCCTGCCGCGGTCGTCTAAATATTTTTTGACGCCTTGCCCGCGCGGGCTCTTGGCGAGGTCGGCCTCCGAGCGGTACTTGCCGGTAAGAAAGCCGGAAGCCAGGGAGAAGTACGGGATCACGCCCAGCTTCTTGTCAATACACAGAGGCTCCAGGGCTTCCTCGAATCGGGCGCGCTCGACTAGGTTGTAATGAGGTTGTAAGCTTTCGTACCTCGGATACCCCTCGCGCGCGCTGACTAACAGCGATTCCTGTAGGCGATCCGCTGTGAAGTTCGACGCGCCGATGACGCGTACCTTGCCTTGCTTGACCAGTTCCGCATAGGCTTCGAGTGTCTCTTCGATCGGCGTAGATGGATCGTCTTGATGCGACTGATAGAGGTCGATATAGTCGGTTTGGAGACGTTGCAACGAATTTTCCACAGCGCGAAGGATGTAGGCCTTAGACAGCCCCTTGTCGTTCGGCCCCATCTCCATCCCGACCTTGGTGGCAATCACGACCTTGCTCCGTTTCCGGGACCGCTTCAGCCAGTTGCCGATGATGGTTTCCGATTCACCGCCTTTGTGTCCGGGGGCCCAGCGCGAATAGACGTCGGCCGTGTCGATGAAATTGAAACCAGCCGCCACGAATCCGTCCAGGATCTTGCCGGAGGTAGTTTCATCGATGGTCCAGCCGAAGACGTTGCCCCCCAGGCAAAGGGGAGAAACTTTCAGGTTTGAGGCGCCGAGAGTACGAGGAGTCATAAGAGAATTTACCAACACCGACTAGACGGTAGAGGACGTGTTAGCGTCGCAGCAAACCGTTCGTATTCAGACGATTTCTTCTTTCGCTGCATCCCAATGGAGCGTGCGGCCCTGGCGGTAGCTGTCCACCGCCATGCGGCAGGCGACGGCCACCCGGAATCCGACGTCGAATGGGCAATTGGGTTCGGCGCCGGAACGAATGCAGTCGAGAAAGTTCTGGATGTGCGCCTTGGTTTCGTTGGCGCCCGTTCGAGTGTTGCCAACAATTTCGGTGCCCTGCGGACGATTTACTTTCTGCGGCAGGTAGCGAATCTGCTGGCCACGAGCGATAGTGCCGTCCGTGCCGAGTACGTCTTCCGTGGAGCCAAGTTCGTTGTTGCCGAAACCCGAATCCCAGGTGAACAAAATTTCTTCCGGCTGCTCCAGCGCGACGTTCATAGTGTCGGGGACTTCGCGCCCATCCTTCCAGAGATAAATTCCACCCACCATGTTCACTGATTTCGGAATCTGGAGATTCATGACCTTGTACCAGAATGCCAGCTGGTGACACATGTTCTCGTATACATTTCCGCCGGAATAATCCCAGAAAAATCGCCAGTTGACATAGCGATTGGCATCGAAATCATGTTGAGGCGCCTGGCCCAGGAAGGACTTCCAAATAATGTTCTCGGGTGTCATGTCCGGGTAAACGGGCCGCGACCACTGCGGCTTGCCATGGGGCGTATTGCGATACATATGCGAGTGAATCGCGGTGATTTTTCCCATGTTGCCCGAATTGAGGAAAGCCGTAGCGTCGACGATTTCGCCTGAAGAGCAGGACTGGTGCCCGATCTGCACGGTTCTGCGGCCTGCTTTCTGATACGCCGCTCGCATGCGCTTGGCGTGATCCACATGGAACGCCATAGTTTTTTCCTGATAAATCTGTTTGCCGGCTTCAAGCGATGCGACGAAATGCTCCGCGTGCAGGTGCTGGGGAGTGGCGATGATGACGGCGTCGATGGATTTGTCGTCGAGCAGATAATGATGATCGAGATACGTCTTGGCGTCGGGGACGACCTTCCTGGCGTCGTCCAGCCTCTTTGTGTAGATGTCAGCGAACGCGACGACTTCAGCGCCGGGCAGCGTCACGGCTTCGCGCACAAGCTGCATACCGCGATCGCCCGCGCCGATGAGGCCGAGCCTGATCCGCTCATTGGCGCCCAGAACGCTTCCGGTGGCCAGTGTTCCGGCGAGTCCAGTCGCCATCTGGCCGATGAATTTCCGGCGGGAATGCATGGAAACAGCTCCTTGAGTAGGGTCGGGGTGTCACTTGTATCGTAGCATTCCGGCTCCGTGCGTCCGGGCGGCGTGCTTAGGTAGAATTGTATTCGGATATTTACATCTGAAAAGGAGGGAGCCTCATGTCCATACGCGAACGAATCGATGATTTTCTGAGTCAGAAGAGGCTGGCGATGGTGGGAGTGTCACGCGACGCTCAGGACTTTACGCGCGTCCTCTTCCGCGAATTCTGCCAGCGCGGATACGACATGGTGCCTGTAAATCCCAACGTGCAGGAGGTCGAAGGCCGGACGTGCTATGTTCGCGTACAGGATATCGCTCCGCCGGTGGATGGCGCCGTAATTATGACGTCGCCAGCGGCAACCGACCAAATCGTGCATGACTGTGCAGAAGCGGGCGTAAGGCGAGTATGGATGTACCGCGCCGGCGGCCAGGGGGCGGTGAGCCGCAGTGCCGTTCAGTTTTGCCGGGACCGGCTCATCGCGGTAGTGCCCGGGGAATGCCCCTTCATGTTCTTTCCCCATGCCGGATTCATTCACCGGGCACATGGATTGATCCGGCAACTGACCGGAAGCCTGCCGAAATAAGTCGAATCTCAGTTTGCTTTCAGCGGATCGGGCGGCAAGCTCCAGCCCACCTTGTGGCCGCGATTCTGTTGTTTCAGCCAATCCATGAGCGGCTGGAAGTATTCGATGATGGCCGAAGCGTCCGCGCGATCCTCTCCGGTCATAGCATTGAGAGCTTCGGGCCACGGTTTGGATACTCCCAGCGCGAGCATCGCATGGAGTTTGCTGCCCGCCGATTCGGAGCCGAAGAATGAGCACCGATTCAATGGCCCCGTATACCCTGATGCATGGCACATCGCGCGATAGAACTGGAATTCATACACGCGCGCCAGGAAATAGCGGGCATACGGCGTATTGGAAGGGATGTGATATTTCGCCCCGGGATCGAAATCACTTTCCGTCCGGTCGACCGGAGGAGCTACACCCTGATATTTCTCTCGCAACTCCCACCAGGCTTTGTTGTAGCCGGCAGGCTTTACCTGGCCGGAGAAAACCTCCCATCGCCACTTGTCAATCAGCAGGCCGAATGGTAAGAAAGCGATGCTGTCAAGCGCCTTTCGAAGCAGCAGCGGAAGGTCGCCCTCGGCCGGCGGAACGCGGTCAAGCAGGCCGATTTTGACGAGGTATTCCGGCGTGATGGAGAGCGCGAGCGCATCACCGATGGCCTCGTGAAAGCCGTCATTGGCGCCGTTTCTAAATAGAAACGGCAGGTTCTCGTACGCCCTGAAGTAGTAGATATGGCCGAGTTCATGATGTACGGTGACGAAATCGTCGGTGGTGCTGTGCAGGCAGACCTTAAGGCGAACATCCTCTTTCGTATCGATGTCCCAGGCGCTGGCATGGCACACCACATCGCGATCCGCAGGCCGGGTTAATTGAGAGCGCTCCCAAAAGGTATCTGGAAGCGCGGAGAAGCCCAGAGACTTGAAAAAGTCCTCGCCGTACTGCACGATCTCCTTTGCATTCTTGTGATGAGTCTGCAAAATCTGGCCAATGTCGTAGGTTGCGGGCGCGGCCGGCGGGGCAACGACGTCGTACACGTTGCCCCATTCCTGAGCCCACATATTGCCTAGTAAATGCGCGGGGATCAGCCCATCGCTTCGCTGGGCGGCGGCGCCGTATTTTTCAATGAGCTTGCGCCGCACGTAGGCGTGGAGCTCCAAGTAGAGAGGCTCCACCTGTCTCCACAAACGCTCCAGGTCAGCGGAGAATTGCTCCGGCGTCATATCGTAATTCGAGCGCCAGAGGGCGCCGGTGTCGGCGAAGCCAATTTCCCGTGCGCCCTGATTCGAGAGCTTCGCGAAACGCGCGTACCGTTCGCGCATGGGCGCCCCGATTTTGTGCCAACCCGCCCACATTTCAGCCAGGTGAGTGGGATTTCGGTCCTTGGCCATTTCTTCATCGAGATCATCGATGCCAAAACATTTTTCGTTCTGGCCGCCGGGACAGTATTTGCCTTTACCGTAATCGGCGCCAAGGGAAGAAGAGATCTGGGTCAGTTCTTCCCGTAATTTCGCGTCAGCCGGCGCAGGGAGCGTGAGCGTCAACTTCATCAGCAGGAATTTACGTTTCCACTCCGCGGGCAGGTCCAGCCGCTCAAATCGCTTGCCTTCATTCACCAGTTCCGTCGTGCGCTTAATGAGCGCTTCGTTGGCTGCCGCAGTCAGGATTTCCGTGTCGGAAGTAATGTAGGTTTCCGCTACCCATTCGGCGCGCTGCGCCATGATGGAAAGCTTCTCGAGTTCAGCTTCGGCTCTTGCCATGTAGGCTTGGGCATCAGCCACCGTTGGACTGTTCTGGGCATGACCGCGAGATGAAAGGAGAACCAGCGCCAGGCCGGCCGCGGCGAGCGGCTTTTTGCGAGACACCATGTCGCGAGTCTATCAGGCTTTCATCAAATCGAATAGCGTGGTTACCGTCCTCCAGTTGCGAACAGTTCCCATAGTGCCGAGCTTCGCTTCGAAGTATTGATGGTTCAACTTGGTGCGTCCCATGCCATTCGGGAGCCGGAGATAAATCTCGCTTCCATGTACCTTGAAGGTATCGGGTAGCGACCGGTCAGGATCGAGCATGTCAATGCGGCTCCGGTCCGGCGGGTGCGCGAGAAACATCACGTGTAACTCCCTATCGATTGCCCCCGCTTTAACGAACGGATTTCCGGAGATTACCTTCTTGAGCTCCGCCGCGGTCCGCAATACGACCGGAACATCGTATCCATAGCGCTCCTTTATTTGCGCGGTAACCAGCGATGCAATGCGTGCGGCCAGGCCGGTTCCGGCGCTGAACACGATATTGCCGCTGAGGATATACGCGGCGACCTCGGTACACCCGGCGCCGCTGAATATTTCCGCCAGGTCTCTCATCGCCAGCTTGTTGTGGGACCCCAGGTTGATCCCGCGGAGAAGGGCGACATGGCTGCGGGGCATTTAATGCCATTCTACGGCGCTGCCGTCCATGCCCGGAAGATGAGCCATACCAGCCCGGCAGCGAAACCGGCCAGGGCCTGATACTCCTGGTTTTTCCAATAGAGTTTCGTTAAGAACCGGCTTGAACCCGGCCGGCGCCCGCGATAAGGGATGAGACTCGGGACGGCTGAAGCATAGGCGGCGTATTCCGGAAACAGCTTCGCCAGATGCTGCTCTTCCAACATCACCGCTGGAAGGTATACGAGCAGAAAAACGATGGTAAACAAAGCGGCCAGCCACCAGCTTTTGGCGGCCGCCGCCAGCCCCAGAGCCACCAGCAATGTGCCGGCGTACAGCGGGTTCCGGATATACGCGTACGGTCCGCCTGTGGCGAGTTGCTGATTCTTGGCCAAATGGCCTGCGGCCCACGCGCGCAACGCCAGGCCCGCAACAGAAACCGGAATACCAGCCACCAGGGACTCCACTGACGGATGGGCCCACCAGGCGAACGCCGCCACCAGCAAAAATCCCATGGGCACGCGCAACCGGGCGACCAGATCCGCGTACGGCTTAGGAAAATGGAAACCAGTACTCACGGCGCCGCGCATCGCGTGGAACAGAGCTGGTTCTTGAGCGCTTCAAAAACGCGATCGGGATCGATCGCGCGCATGGCGGGATCAATGTCGGAGTTACGCTTATAGCTTGTGGCGGCATTGTGGCTGCGCAGCACGCAAATGCTGTCGCCGTACGGACCATTGCGGGCGGGATTAGTGGGACCGAAGATGGCGACGCCGGGTTTGCCGAGGGCGGCCGCCAGGTGTAAAGGCCCGCTATCCACTCCGATCACCGCCGTCGCGCGCCGTGTGGCGTCAATTAAGCCCGCTACCGACGAATGATGGGACGCCGCATCGGTCACGCTCGAAAGATCAGTTCCGTGGGGCCCGTTCAGGACGAAAGGCATCTCGAGTTCGCTTTCGACACGGCGCGCCAACCGCGAATAAAACGCCAGGGGCCACTGCTTAGACTGCCATCCTGCCAATGGCGAGGCAAGCACGAAAGGTCCCGCAGGAAGCTCGCCTTCCGGGTTCCCCTTAGGCAAAGGAAAGGTCCGTAGGATATTTGCGGCCCCGGCTGCGGCCGCAATTTCGATATTGCGCTCGACTATGTGATCTGCCCGGGCCAGAATGCGATTGGAGTAAAAAAAAGCGGCGGGCCGCTCACGCACTTGCGATTGGTGCAGGCCGAAGATTCGCTCAGGCCGTGCCATGGAAGCGGCTAGAGCCGATTTCACCAGACCTTGGAAATCGACCGCGAAATCGAACCGCTCGGCGCCCAAGCATCGCCAGTTGCGAAGCCACGCGCCCGGACTGCCTCGCTCCAGGATGGCGATTTGGTCAATGTACGGGTTCTGTTCCAGCAGAGGAGCCCAGCGTGCCTCAACGAGCCAGGTGAGATGCGATCCCGGGAAGCTGTGCTTGAGAGACGCCACCGCGGGCAGAGCATGAATGATGTCCCCCATAGATCCGAGCCGGACCACCAGGATGCGCGATCCGGAGCTATTGCTGGTGACAACGCTGGACATGTTGACGCAAATGCTCGACGCGCAGGCGATCGGCTGATTCCTCCCGGACGATCAGGCTGCCCGCGAGGCCCCGGAGAAGGCTTTCCGCAGCCTCTTCTCCGGCTGGCACCACGTAGTCTACCACTTCGAGTCCGGCGACCAATTCAGCCCGTGCGCGCGTCGCGAGCAGCGGCGCCGGGTGATCCAGTACGAGCGCCAGCAGCTTGCTCCGGCCGTCGGCGATTTGCCGCAGCCGGCGGACATGCGCGGCAACCAGGACATCGAAATAACCGGTGACAATCTTCAGCGGCACTCCGTGCTGCCGCAGTTGGGCCGCGACGGCTTGGGCGCTCTTGCAATCAATGATCTTGTCGCGAGTATCCATGGCCGAAATCAGGAGCCTAACAATTCACGAGCAGCCTGGGCAACCCGTGCGGCCGAAACACGCGTCATGCAGCGATGATCGATGGGACATTCGCGCAGCAGGCATGGACTGCACTCCACCGGTTCGCGCACCACGCGGACCGAACAACCCGAAGGGCCGGTCGTTGTGTCATCCGTCGAGCCAAACACAGCCGCGGTCGGCACGCCCAAAGCGGAAGCGATGTGCATTGCTCCGGAGTCGTTCGTCAGAAATACCCGGCAGGCAGCCGCTAGCTCGATGAACTGGCGCAATGAAGTCTCGCCGGCCAGGTTCTTTGCAGCTACACCCGTTTGTACGATGGCCGCCACCACGTCGCCGCACAATTTACGCTCCGCCGCAGACCCGAACACCGCCACGGTGCCGCCGCTAGAGCGGGCTAGCTCAGCCGCCGCTTCGGAAAAGCGCTCGGGGAGCCACTGCTTCGCCCTGCCATAGGCGGCCCCCGGGCTGACTCCGACCACTGGACCCACAACATTCCTTGCTGTGAAACCGCGCTCTCCGGCTAACCGGGCCTCCTCGGCGCCCGCGAGCTTTATCGTGTCCGGCTCCGGGGAGTCCTGGATCAAATGTGCCCGCTTTAACAGCTCGAGATAGTAAAAGCGTTCGTGGCGTGGAATTTCACCGGGGCGGGGAACCGCAATGGCATGGGTGAGCAGCGGACCGCGGCCATCCCGATCATAACCAATCCGCGTTGGAATGCCCGCCAGCCACACGATGGCCGCTGCTTCGAACGCATTCTGCAGCAGGATGGCGCAGTCGAAGCCCTCGCTTCGAAGCGATTGCGCTGCGTGAAATTTCGTTCCCAGGTCGCGCCAGCCGGGCTCCCCAGTGTAAGGGATCACGCGATGAACGGCGTCTTCGCGCGCGTATAGGTCGGCTACCCAGGGGCGGGCAAGCACTGCAATCTCCGCCTGCGGAAAGGAAACGTGAATCGCGCGGATGGCGGGCAGCGACATTACCGCATCACCCACCCAGTTCGTGGCGCGGATCAGGATTTTGGAAAATGCACCGGGGTGAGTCCCGGCCATCTAAGCATCCCCGGAGGGCGGGGCAAACAGCGGGTGCGTGGCATCCTTGGGCACCAGCTTCGGCGCATCCTGCTCCGCGGTTTTGCTGGGCACCTGCCGCGCCGTTCCATTGCTTTCAGCCGACAGGTATTTCCCTTTCTTCAGCACCACACGCTCGAGCGAAACATTGTAGCTGGTGAAGCAGCCCTCCACCTGGCGGTCCTGCTCAACCAGCGACCGCATGCATTCCATTTTCGAATCCATGTCGTCGAGATAGTGAAATAGCAGAGCCTCGGAAAACTGCGGCAGTTTCGGCGACCCGAATTCATACTTTCCGTGATGGCTGATAATCAGGTGCTCCACCAGTGTGCGCAGCCGGGATGGAAATTCCGGCTGGTGAGCGAGCTTGTCCGCCACGATGCGCAGACCGATCACCATGTGGCCCAGTAGCTGACCTTCGGGTGTGTACCCGAAGCTGCGATCGTAGCTCAGTTCGTACACTTTGCCGACATCATGCAGCACCGCTCCAGTGAGCAGCAGGTCCAGATCGGCGCTGTAATGCTGCGCGGCAAAACGGCACAACTGGCATAACGACAGGACGTGTTCGAGCAGCCCGCCAAGCCACGCATGATGGATCTGCTTCGCTGCCGGCGCCTTTCGGTAACGGGCCGCGATTTCCGGATCATCCAGAACTGCGTTCACCAGCGCCCGTAAATGCGGATCGCTCATCAGGGACACGATACCGCGCAGTTCGTTCCACATTTGGTCCACGTCGCGCAGCGATGCCGGAAAATAATCGGCAAAATCGACTTCCCCATCTTCGAGGCGCCGCATCTTGTGGATCGTCAACTGCGGCCGGTTGTGATAGATCTGGATCAGACCCTTGACCTTGACGAAGTCGTCCCGGTCGAAGGTGTCCATCACCTCCGCCACGTTGTCCCACATCTTGGCTTCAATCTCTCCCGACCGGTCGCACAGTGAAAGGGACAGATACGGCTCGCCGCTTTTCTTTTCTCGAATTTCCTTCGACCGGACCAGATACGAAGTCGTGAAGTTGCGGTTGATCTCCGCTTCTTTGATGAACGGAGATTTCATTGCTTCGTGGCGCCCGCTCCTGAGGTCGCAGGAGTGGCGGCGCTGGCTGTCCGGCTATTCCCGCCGGTGGGTGATGGCATGTAATCAGCCGCCTTATCGCTCGAGAAACCGGCGTTTTTGTCGGTACCCGGAATGGGCAACGTCCACAGAAGACGTTTGCGGTGCCGGTGCGCCGCTACTTCCTGTTTCGTCACGGTTTCCGGTTTGAGCTGCGCCGGATCCTGCCATGCGGTGTTTTTCCCGGGCGCGGCGCCGGAGTCTACGTACCCGGGACGAATCTCGAGGAACGCATCCTCGCGCAGTTTGGTCAACAGTTCGCGAACTTTGGGCTGCATCTGCGGCATGGAAAGCCGTTCCCTGATCTCTTCCTCCACGGCCTCCAGCGGAGCCTGTCCGGCGTCGTAGCGCTCCTCAATCTTTAGAATCAGGAATCCGTTCGGCAGCTTAATGGGGTCGGTCACATACCCCTTTTTTTCCTTGAAGACGATGTCCTCGAGATCTTTCCTGAGCTGACCTCGGCTGTAAGGAGGTAACTCGCCGTAATTGTCTTTTGTGTTCTCGTCGTCTGAATACTGCTTAGCTAGCTCGCCAAACTTTTCGCCCTTCCGCGCGCGCGCCGCAATATCTTTAGCGCGCTTGTCCGCAGCCGCTATCTGATCCGGGGTTTTGTTCTCCGTCGAAATCAGGATCTGTCGCAAAAACACCTGCTCCTTACGCACGAAGTCGGCTTTGTGGGCTTCGTAATACTGCTCGACTTCCGAGTGCGGTACGTTTACGCGCGACATCACCTCTTGACTGATCACCCGCTGCGTCAGAATCTGGTCACGGATTTTCTGCCGAATCTCCTCGTAGGGGATACCGAACCGCTCGCGCAGCCAGTCGTGGAACTTGTCCGGGTCGGCCTGATGGCTCTCCTCCTGCATCACCGCAATCCGCTTGGTTACGTCGGAATCCACATTGATGTTGAGATCTTTTCCGTGCTGGATGAGTAATAGGCGGTCAATCTCATCGCGCAGCGTATCTCTCTCCTGATCCTTGATCGCCTTTTCGAGAGCCTGGCCGGTGGTGCCCTGCTGCTGCAGAGCCATCGCCCCTTCCCGGCGAGCCGTCTCCAGGTCCCCGCGCGTGATGATGTCGCCGTTTACCTTGACGATGATCTCTTCAACAATATGTACATCGGCGGCCAAAACCGTGCTTACAAGCACAAAAATAGCCGGCCACAACTTGAACCGCATGGAATCCATTATCCCGCAATGGCCGCCGGGTGTCAGGTGTGCGGTTCCGGCCCAACTGTAGCGGCTATTGCACGGACCGGCTCCGTTTCAGCCGCCTCGGCCAAAAATCGCCTGCGGCAGTCCTCGTAAAGTACGTGATCCAGCTCATTGCAGTGAATGATGGTCCGCCGCTCCTCGCTTGAAAGGCTGTTTCCGGCCGGAGTTGCCTGGTTTCGATTCACGATAGAAAGCGGGCTCCGCAACAGCCGGAATCGTTCACAAATTCGGCTGACCGAGGCATCGAACATCTCCGTAAGACCCACGAAAGCGAAAAGGGAAAGATTGGCCCGGGCGGCTTCGAGCATTTCATTTTTTGACCGGAATTCGGTCCCATATATCGCGTTCGATAACCACCTCGCGTAGCAGTTGTGCGTGAGGCCGAGTCCCCGTCGAACGAACTCGATCAGAGAGAGTTTGCGGGCTTCCTCGTGAGCCGCATTGCAGAGCGCTCTCCGGCAGTAGTAATAATCCGAAATCGTTCTCTGGACGGGATCGCGCAGCATAGTGAAATATTCTGATGGTCCCGGAAAGTGGCGGGTGAGCCCGAAGGGCATATGTCCCGCCAGCAGTTTTACGCGCGCCCGCTTCGATTTCGTCCACGCGAGCGGATGTTGCGCACCCCCCAAAGGCTGAAAATCGACGCCGTAATTGACATGACACCATTGCGACCGCGGAAAGTTAGGAAACAGAATGTCCTTGGCGATAGCTGTGCCACCGGTCCGCGGCAGATGGAAAAACACGATTCTGGGCTGTGTGCGCCGCTCGCCCGAGATTCTCGACAGATCCCGAAAAATACCTCTCAGCATGACAGCCGGTTCGCTCACGGAGGGCAAAGCGGCCATCCGCGGCTCGCATTCCTAGCCTCTATTTGGAGCGCTGTGAGAGAGGTTCAACATTCGCTGAGGTTTCGTCAGCCACTGCGGCTTGCTGCATGAAGTGTTTGTTACCCAGCGCTCGCGCGCTATCGTAACAGCCGTAGAACAGAGGGGACAAGATTTTCGCGAGGTGAAGCGTGCTGCACCGCACGGCAAAGCAGGTAACTCTGATAATCTGAGTACCTATTTGCGCGGCTCCATAGCTTGGCTGATTTGGCTCGCTGCGGCCATCTGGCTCACTTGGCCGGGATTCCTGTGGGAAATCCAATACTTCCGTGGTCCGGGCCCGCAGTTTCTGCGGCTTCTGCTGTTTCTGTTGGCTGCGTCGCCAATCGCCGCCTGGGTCTACAATCGCGTCCGGCGCCTCGGTTTCCAGCGCTGGGAATTTGCCGCGATTGCCGCTCTCACCGTCGCCGCCGCTTTAGCTTGCCAACCGGCTGCCGGCGCACTGACGCTGGTGGTCCTGGCTGCCTGCTTCTCCTTCGGCCGCTGCCTGCGTGTGCGGTGGGGGATTTGTGCCGCCGCTCCACTGGATGACATCGTCATCTCCTGCGGTTTAGGCCTCGGTTCCCTTCACTGCGTGCTTTTTCTGCTTGGTGTCGCCGCTTGGTATTGGGCCTGGGCCTTTGTCACCTGCCTGGTTGTGTTCCTGTTGTTGGGCCGACGCGACTTGCCTTTCCTTTGGATCCACTTCGTGCAAATACACCGTGCTTGGGGCGTTTCTGCCACCTGGAGCGGTTGGCTGGGGACGCTGGCCGTCATATCAGCCATTGCGTTTGGTGCTTGCAGCCTGCTCGTGATTCTAGCGCCCAGTCTGGCCTACGATGTGTTACGCATTCACCTGCCGTTGGCTCATTCTTATGCGGCGCAACACGCCCTGCACGTGCCGCCTTACCTGTCCTACGGATATTTTCCTCAGGGTGTTGAGACGCTCATGACGCTCGGTTACGCGCTTGCCGGAGATCCTGCCGCACAAATGCTGCCGCCCGTCTATTTCATGCTCACACTGCTTGCTGCCTTTCGCATCGGCCGGCTTTGTGGGCTCAGTCGTCCTGGCGCTCTGGCCGGAGTTTTGTTTATCGCCGCCACGCCCGTAATTCATTGGACCGGCAGCGTTCCCAAAAATGATCTGGCAGTGGCGTTTTTCACGCTTGCGGCACTCCTTGTTTACCTGATAGGGCGCCAGTCAGGCCACTTTCAAAACGTGCTGGCCGGCGCCTTCTTTCTGGCAATGGCTGTAGGTATCAAGTTCAGCGTGGTTTATGCCATCCCGCCCCTGGTGCTGCTTTTTTCATTTGCGGCAGCGAAGCAGCCCAGGCCATGGCGTGCATTTCTGAAGCTGGCCGTTATTCTTCTGGTGTTCGGCGCCATTTGGCCCGCACGAACCTGGCTGATCACGGGCAATCCGGCGTATCCATTCACACCCGCCGTGGCCGTTTCCACGAAGAACGCCTCCGGATGGGAAGCGTTAGCCGTTCGGTGCTTGCGTCTTCCGTGGGAGATTCACTTTCACGGCCGCGCGTATTTCGAATCCCCGCTGGAATATCCGATGGGTATTGCGCTGGTTTTGTTTTTTCCCGTTTGGGTCCTCGCGTGGCGAAAACTCAACCCGGCCGAGCGCGCCTGCCTGTTTTTTTGTGCATTGTACGTGCCCTATTGGGCCGTGGTGCAGGGTGAGCCGCGCTTTGCGATTGCACCAATTTGCATTCTCCTCGTGCTCACTGCGGGCAGGATTTTTATGTTCTGCCGTGGCCGGCGTGCCCTCGTCCGTTTTTCACTGTTCGCCGCATCCGCCTACGCGCTGCTGTTCGGTTTGCTGGGTGCCGCCATTACCGAGATTAACGCTCCCCAGTTCAAATATTTGGCGCATCGCATCGATCGTCAGGAATACCTGCGTGAGACCCTCGCCCCCTATAGCGCCCTGGAGTTCTTGAAAAGTGTGGCGCATCCTGGCGATCCGGTTCTCAGCGTCGCCGCCTGTCCTCTGCTGTATGCTCCCGATCCGGCCGTTTTCGATTGCGTCTGGCCTGCGGAATTTGCCGGAAAAGACCTGCCCACCTTCCTTCAGCGGCGCGAAGATCGTTTTCTGATTCTTCCTATGCCTCGTACCAATCCTTTGCCTCCAGGCTGGCATCAAATCTACAGCGACAAATCCTACAGCGTCTACGCCCGCGACAATTCACTGGGCCTTCGCAATAAACACCTAGGCCCGTAGCTCCTCCAGCCGGTCCCGCACAAATTCCAGGACGGCCCCTGGCGCCGATGATCCATCGAGTGGTACTTGCAGCACTCCCGCCGGTGTGAATTGCGCCCCATGAATGCGGTTCAGCATGTTCATCAACTTCGCCGGTTCCACGCGCGTTTGCTGGTGGAACTTGATCTGCAGCGCTCCCTGTCGGCGGTCGATCCGCTCGATCCCTAGGCCCTCCGCGGTCGATTTCAGCGCCGCGTATTCGAGCAGATTCTGCACCGCCTCCGGCACGGGCCCGTACCGGTCCTCCAGCTCCTTCGCGATCGGGTCCCGCTCCTCGGCATTCCGCGTCGCCGCGATGCGCCGGTACGCCCGCAGCCGCTGGTTCTCGTCGGTGATGTATTCCGCTGGAATCCGAATATCCAGCGCCAGGTTGAGCGCGGAGTGAATCTCCAGCGGCACCTCTTCCCCTTTTAGCTCGCGCACGGTCTCTTCCAGCATCCGCACGTACATGTCAAAGCCCACGGCGTTGATGTGCCCGTGCTGCTCGCCGCCCAGTAAATTGCCTGCTCCGCGCAATTCCAGGTCAAGCGCCGCGATTTTGAAGCCGGCTCCCAGATCGCTGAATTCCTTGAGCGCTGCCAGCCGCTTGCGTGCAATCTCCGAGAGCTCCGTGTCCGGCTTGATTAGCAAATATGCATACGCCCGGCGATTCGAGCGTCCCACGCGCCCGCGGAGCTGGTACAGCTCCGATAACCCGTACTTGTCGGCGTTCTCGATGATCATCGTGTTGGCCAGCGGAATGTCCAACCCGTTCTCGACAATCGTTGTCGCCACCAGGATGTCGTACTCGTGGCGCATGAACTTGAGCATCACCTGCTCGAGTTCCGATTCACCCATCTGTCCGTGGCCTACGCCTATCCGCGCCTGCGGCGCCAGTTCTTGAATCATCGCCGCACGCATCCAGATCGAATCCACGCGGTTGTGCACGAAATACACCTGGCCGCCCCGGTTCAACTCCAGTTCCAGCGCCGATCGGATCAGGTCTGGCGTCATCGGCGCCACCACGGTCTGAATCGCCAGCCGGTCCTTTGGCGGTGTTTCGATCACCGACATATCGCGCAGCCCCAACAGCGACATGTGCAGCGTCCGCGGAATCGGCGTCGCGCTCATCGTGATCACGTCCACCGTCTTCTTGATCTGCTTGAGACGTTCTTTGTGCTTGACGCCGAAGCGCTGCTCTTCGTCGACCAGCACCAGTCCAAGATCCTTGAACTCCACGTCTTTCGACAGCAGCCGGTGTGTCCCAATGACGATGTCGACCTTACCTTCCGCGACATCTGCAATCACTTGCTTCAGCTGTTTGGGCGGCACGAACCGGCTGGCCATTTCCACACGCACCGGGAATGCTTGAAACCGCCGTTTGAACGTCTCGAAATGCTGGAACGCGAGAACTGTCGTCGGCGCCAGCACCGCCACCTGCTTGCCGTCTCCCAGCGCTTTGAACGCCGCGCGCATCACGACTTCGGTTTTGCCGAACCCCACGTCGCCGCACAGCAGACGGTCCATGGGCTCCGCGTTCTCCATGTCGCGCTTGATATCGGCTATCGCCGACTTCTGGTCTTTGGTCTCGGTGAACTCGAAGGCGTCTTCGAATTCCCGCTGCCAGTTGCTGTCCGATGAATACGCGAAGCCCTTGGCCATCTTTCTCGAGGCGTAGAGTTTCAGCAGTTCCTCCGCCATATCGCGCATTTTGGCCTTGACGCGCGTCTTGGTCCGCGTCCACGTCGCGCCGCCCATGCGATCCAGCTGGGGAGCCCCTTCCCCCGCTCCCCGGAAACGCTGCACCAGGTCCATGTGCGTCAGCGGTACGTAGAGCTTGCTGTCGCCCGCGTATTCGAGCAGCATGTAATCGCCCTTTGCCTCGCCCTGCTCGATGGAGCGCAAGCCCACAAACCGTCCCACCCCGTGCTCGGCATGCACCACGTAATCGCCCGGTTTGAGCTCGAACGTCTCCGCCGAAAACGTCGCCAGGTGGGACTTTCCCCCCCGCGCCACCAGTTCCGGCGTCTCGAACAAATCCTCCGAGCCGAACACTGCCAGCTCGGATTCCGGAAAGATCGTTCCGCGCTCGATTCGCCCGCGGATCAGATAAATACTTGCCACCGACCCAGCCAGGTACGAGCGCTCCGCTAAGTACTGCGGAGTCCCGTCCGATTGGTCGGTCGCAAGCTGGTACGGAATGGCGTATTCGTTGAGAATGTCGGCCAGGCGCTCGATCTCGCCCGCCGAAGCCCCAAAAAAAGCCACCCGCGACCCAGCCTCTACCAGGCTCCGCGCCTCCGCAATCGCCACCTGCATGTTCCCGTGAAAGGTCATTGAGGGTCGCGTCGGCAGGTGCAGCCCGCCGCTGCCGAGCTCCAGTTCCCGCAGTTCGATTTGCGCAGCCCCTCGCCTCCCCCCTGCCACTTCCTCCCAACGGTAGAAAACCTTATCTGGCGGACATAGCGCCGGCCGTTCCGGATCATCCAGGCGTTTCCAAAACCGTTCCGCAGCGGCGCGAATCTCGTCCGGCTCATCCAAAATGACAACCGGGTTCTCGTACAAATCAAATAACGATGCCTTCCGCTCCCGCACCAGCGGCGCCAGCAGTTCCCAGCCTGGAAACGTCTCCCCAGGCAGCGGCAAATCGCGCGCCGGGACGCCCGCTTCGCGCAGTCTCTCCGTTAGCTCGCTAAGCAATCCCCGCGACTTCTGAAATTCCGTCAGCGGCAGCAGCGTGCACTCCGGTATCTTCAACACCGACCGTTGCGACTCCACTTCAAACCGGCGAATCGAATCGATCTGGTCGCCGAACATCTCCACCCGCACCGGTTTGGGCGATTCCGGCGAGTACACATCCAGAATCCCGCCGCGTACAGAGTACTCACCCACCATCTCCACCGGATCACGCTTCTCGTACCCGATGCTTTCGAGATGTGCCACTAAATCGTCGAGCGGTATCTCTTCGCCCGTCCGCAGCGTCAGTGCAAGTTGTCGGTAGAAGTCCGGTGCCTCGATTCTCTGGAGTGCTGATCCTACAGGCACGATCGTAATCGGCGCGCTCGCCGTCGCCAGCCGCCACAGTCCGATGGCCCGCTCTTCCAGAATCTCCGCGTGCGGCGACATGCGCTGTGCCGGCACCAGGTCAAGCGCCGGAAGCAGTTGCGGCTCGTGCCGGTCGCGTTCCGAGGCCAGCAGATGGAAAAACGTCTGCATCGCTTGGCATAACGTCTCCGCCTGCTTGTTTCCCGCCGCAATCACCAGCAGGGGCCGCTCCGTCAACTGCCACAGCAGCACGGAATAAAGTGCCTTCGCCGTGGTCGTCAATCCCGATAGCGCTACGTTCTCGGACTTTGCCGCCAGGCTTTGCAGCAGCTCCTGAAACGCAGGATGGCGCGCCAGTCCTGAAAAAAGATCGCGAATCGCAGGATGAATCAAGAGATTTAACGCGAGAGGATCGTTTCGACGATGCCCGTTGTCGAGTAGCCCGGTTCCAGGCTGAGCGCCATCACCTTGCCGCCCGCCGCTTCCACTTCTTCGCGCCCGGCAATCCAGTGCGCCCAGTCCGCGCCTTTCACCAGAATGTCCGGCAGCACCGCGGCGATCAGCTCGCGCGGCGTGTCTTCATCGAACAGCGTGACCGCATCCACCGCCTCCAGCCCCAGCGCCACCTCGGCTCGCTCGTTTTCTGAAATGAGAGGCCGCGACGGTCCCTTCAGCCGGCGCACGCTGTCGTCCGAATTGAGCGCGAGTATCAAAACATCGCCCAGCGACCGCGCCTTCTCGAGCAGCCGGATGTGCCCCGGATGCAGCAGGTCATAACACCCGTTCGTGAACACGACCGTCTTCCCCGCCGCCTTCCACTCCGCCCGCGCGCGCACCAGCTCTTCGCGACTGTAGAACGTTCCCACCACTTCAATGTAGGACACGCACTCCTGCCTGTCCAATTGGACACCCGCCCGCACCTGTCCTACCATGCTCCTTTATGCCTGCGCCGCCTGAAAAATCCCCGCCCGAAATGACCGTCAAGGCCGTGATCGTCGGCCTGCTGCTCTCTTTGATCTTCGGTGCCGCCAACGCCTACCTCGGCATGAAAGCCGGCCAGACCATCGCCGCTACCATTCCCGCCGCCGTCATCGCCATCGCGCTCTTCCGCCTGCCCTATTTTCGCGGCACCATCCTCGAGCAGAACATCGTTCGCACCGCCGCCTCCGTTGGTGAAGCACTCGTCGCCGCTGCCATCTTCACCATTCCCGCATTCATGATGGTCGAAATCAACGGTGTACACCTCTGGGCCGATCTCAAACAGCACTACTGGCAGGCCACCCTGATCCTCCTCATTGGCGGCTTGATCGGCATTCTGTTTATCATCGTGCTGCGCCGCCCGCTCTGCGTCGAGTCCGATCTCCCCTTTCCCGAAAGCGTCGCCTCCGCCGAAATCGTCAAAGCCGGCGAGAAGGGCAGCGACGCTCCCAAGTACGTCTTCGGTGCCATGGGCTTCGCCGGCCTCATCCAGATCCTTAAGAGCGACAAAGGCCTGCAGATCTTCCGCGAATACAGCGAGGGTTTCCTCGCCTTTCCCCGCTCCGTCGTCCATCACTTCAATTTCTCGAAAGAGCCCATTGGTGACGTCACCCATGCCGGCGGCGTCTGGTGGACCACTCCCAATCTCTCGCCCGCCCTCATGGGTATCGGCTACATCATCGGTCCGCAGCTTGCCTCCATCAATGCTGCCGGCGGCTTGATCGCCTGGTGGATTCTCATCCCTCTGCTGCTCTTTTTCGACCCCGACCTTCCCCGCCGCCTCGGCGCTGCGCAAAATCCTCAGTGGGACGTCGCCGCCTACACCCTCTGGTACAACATCGTCCGTCCCATCGCCGTCGGCACCATGTTGGTCGGCGCGTGCCACACCCTCTATTCCATGCGCGACTCCATCACGCAATCCATCAAAGGCGCTCTTGGCGCTTCCCGCGCCGCTACCCACGAAGGGCGCCACATCGAGCGCACCGAGCGTGATATCCCCTTCAACTGGCTCGTCATCGGCACCGTCGTTCTCACCATCGCCATCACCGGCATTTACTTTTATTTCACGGGAAGCTGGAAAGCCGCCATCATCGCCGCCGCTGTCATGAGCGTAACGGGCTTCTTCCTCTCCGCCGTTGGCGGCTATCTCACCGGTTTAGTCGGTAGCTCAAATCAGCCGCTGTCCGGACTCACGCTCTCCGCGCTCGTCCTCTCCGCGCTCGTCATGCTCGCCATCGGCGCGAAAGGAATGCCCGGAGTCGCTGCCGTCCTCGGCGTGGCGTCGGTCGTGGCCTGCGCCTGTTCCGTCTCCGGCACGTTGATTCAGGACCTCAAAGCCGGCTATCTCCTCGGCGGCACGCCGTGGAAGATGCAGGTTGTCGAGATCCTCGCTGTTATTCAGCTCTCTCTGTTTCTGATGCTCCCCATCATCGTCCTGCACGAAGCGAATCTTGCGACCGGTGGCATCGGCGGACGTGCCCTCCCCGCTCCTCAAGCCGGCTTGATGGCGCAGCTCGCCAAGGGCATCGTCGGCGGACAGATGGCCTGGGGGCTCATCGCCATCGGCGCAGCCTTTGGCATCGCGTTGATCTTTTGCGGTGCCCGTGCACCAATGCTGATCGCCGTCGGCATGTACCTTCCCTTTGATACCGTCGCTGCCATCTGGTTGGGCGGCGCCGTCAAGTGGCTCGCCGACCGCGCCACCGCCCGCCACACGCCCGAAGAAAAAGCTCAAGCCGAAGAAAAGGGAACCCTGCTCGCTTCCGGGTTCATCGCCGGCGAAGCCATTGTCGGCATCCTGCAAGCCGTGCTCTTCCTCGCCGGCATCAGCTCGCTCACTCACGTCCTCACCGGCCGCGACGAGCTCAGCTTCTTCCCCGCCTGGGGCGGCTGGCTGTCCCTCCTCGGCTTCGCCGCCGTCGCCTACGTCCTGGTCCGCATCCCCGCCAGGCGCGCCGCCGGATCGCCATCACTCGCTCCTTAACGCCGTCATCGGCGCAATTGCCGCCGCCCGTCTCGCCGGGATGAACGCTGCCGCCACCGCCGTGAACGCCAGCACCCCGATCGCCACGGACAGCACCACTGGATCATTCCGCCCGATCCCATAAAGTTCGCTCTCCAGGTACCGTCCCAGCGCCAGCGTAAGGGGAATGCCCAGCGCCAGCCCCATCGCGATCAACGCCAGCGCTGCCCGCAGCACCAGCAGCATCACCGATCTCCGGTCCGCTCCCAGCGCCATGCGAATTCCGATCTCGGCCGTCCTCCGCTCGGCTCCATAAGCCGTGATTCCGTACACGCCGATCGCCGCCAGTATCAGCGCCACAATCCCGAACAGTGACGTCAGCCGCGCGGTCAGCTCCTGCCGGCTGAAATCCTCGTGCAGCATGTCGTCGACGCTCTGCACTGCGCCCACGCTCATGTTCGGATTGATCTCGGCAAAGGCATGGCGGACCTCTGCTTCCAGCCCTGGTGCGCGTGTCGCCACATGCAGCATGACGACATGAAGATAGTGTGACCGGATCTCGGTGGCTATATCGTTCACTTGCTCGTAATGCGTTTCCTGTGTGACCGGCAGGAAAAACATCGGCGTGATCGGCTCGCGAACATTCCATGGAAAATAGTGGGCATCCGCCACTACACCAACCACTTCGTACTCTCCGGCATATTGTGGTCCGCCCTTCCCAAAATGCTTTCCGATCGGATCTTCGTCCTTGAAATAGCGATTCGCAAACGCCTCGTTGATCACCGCCACACGCTGTGCGCCCATGGAATCCTGTGCCGTCATCTCCCGCCCGCGGACGATCCGCTGGCCTATCGTTCCGAAATAGCCCGGGCTAACGCGGTTGACATCGGCCATATTAATTTCGTTCGGCCCCGGCGGTCTTTGACCGGCCATGAAGATGGCAGCAGTCCACCTGTCGCCGCTCATCGGCGTGTAAACCGATTCGCTACTGCTCAGCACACCGGGGATCTGTTGCAGCCGGTCGTGCAACTGTCGATAAAGCGCCTCCAATTGTTCCGGCTTGTACCCCACTTGCAGCGGGTCGAACCGGATAATCCAGCGGTTATCCCGCGCAAAACCAAAATCTTGGTATTCGAGATTGCGCAGACTCTCGGCCAGCAGCCCGGCGCTGCACAACAGCGCCAGCGAAATCGCCGCTTGCAAAACCACCAGGCCTTTGCGCACCGGCGCTCCAGATTCACCCGTCGAGCGGCCCGACCCGCGCAGCGCATCCACAGGGTTGGCGCTCACCGTAAACCATGCGGGCGCCATTCCGAATACGATTCCTGTCGCCACGGAAACTCCCAACGCAAATAGCAACACCCCTGCCGACGGGTCCGGCCGGATGTCACTGGCAGCCGCTGCCCCGAATGCCGCCCGCACCATCGCGCTCGTGCCGGCGTAAGCCACGCCAACCCCCGCGGCGCCTCCGATCACCGAAAGCATGAGGCTTTCCATCAGCGATTGATTAATCAATCGCGCAGGCCGCGCTCCCAGCGCCATACTCAGCGAGATGACGCGCCGCCGCTCGACTCCACGTACCAGCATCAGATTCGCCAGGTTCGCGCACACAATCAGGAGCACAAACCCGGAAACCATCATGAGCAGCTTCAGGCCGCCTTCATACTCGTCTCGCAGAGATGTCACTCCGGCCCCACCCGGCGCAAGGTGAACGGTTTGCTTGGGTAGTTCATCCCGTTCGTGCGCGGTCATCTCCCCAACATGGCTCGATAGCCAGTTGCTAAGCTGAACCTGTACTTGCGACTCCAGCGCTGCAGGCCTTACATTCGGCCGCACCCTGCCGATCAAGTCGAGCCAGTGAGAATCGGGTGGACGAATGATCGATTCCTCGCCTCGAATCACCGGCTCCGTAGACAACGGCAGCCAAAGCGCAGGTGTGTACCCTGGACGTAGCGTATCGCCGAAAAAACCTGCCGGCGCTATCCCCACGATACGAAACGTTCGGTTGTTGAGCACGAAGGTTGCGCCTAACATCGAGGGATCCGACCCGTATCGCTCGCTCCATGCCGCGTGACTCATAACGGCTACAGGCTCGGCGCCGGGCCGATCGTCCGCCGGCGTAATCGTTCGGCCGGCGAACGCCCTAATGCCAAACGTGGAGAAATAGTTGCCCGAAACGAATACCGTCCATAGTGTTTCCGCTCCGCGCGTGCTCCCGGTCTGCCGTGCGCCCACTGGCTGAACGTCTGCCGAAAATGCCGCCAGTTCTTCGAAACCGGGAGTGTTGTCGCGAATGTGCCGATATAGGTCGTGAGAGACGAGCGAAAACTCGGGCTCTTGCGAGTAGCCGCCGAGAACGCAGCAGTTGCTCCACTTGCCCAGCTTGTACAGCTCTTCCGGCTTTACCACCGGCAGCGATCGCAGCATTACGGCGTTCACCAGCGTGAAAATCGCCGTCGTCGCCCCTATCCCCAACGCCAGCGTACCCAGTGCGGTCAATGTAAAAGCCGGCGTCTTGCGTAGCCTCCGGAATGCGTAGCGTGCGTCCTGCGCAAGGTGATCCAGCCACATCCATCGTCCCGCCTCGTAAAATCGCTCTTCTGACGCCAGCCGGTTCCCCAGGTTCCTCCGCGCCTGCGTCCGTGCCTCTTCATCGCTCAACCCCTGCTCGCGCAGTCGGTCCGTTTCCAGTGCCAGGTGGGCTTCGAGTTCCGCCGAGAAGTCCTTGAGGGGACGCTTCCGCCGCAACATCTCATCCCTCCTGTTCTTCCGGGCCCAGAACCCGCGCAATCGCGCCCGCGAGTCGCCGCCAGTGCCCCGTCTCTTCCACCAGTTGCTTCTTGCCTGACTTCGTCAGCGAATAAAATCGCGCCTTGCGATTGTTACTCGATACACCCCATTTCGCCGCGATCCAGCCGTTCGCTTCGAGCCGCTGGAGCGCCGGGTAAAGAGCGCCATGGTCCACCAGCAGCACATCGTCGGATTGCTCCTGAATCGCCCGTGCCACGCCCTGCCCGTGCTGCGGGCCAAACATCAGGATGCGCAGGATCAACAAATCCAGCGTGCCCTGCAGGAGTGCCGTCCGTTCTTTCTCTTCTCGGGTAAGCATTAGACCCGAGCATACTCGCCCTCGGGTAACCTGTCAACCCGTAGGCCCTCGCCCTCGACCCTTTTGCGGCGCCTGCACAACTTCGCCGCGCAGTCGAAGGCCTCAATGTCCTGATCCAACTCGTCGGCGATATCTACATGACCGACACCGGCAACCCGCCAAAGGCATTTGGAATGTCAGCCCCCAGCCATTCGCAGATCTGCATGTGTAGCGCAGGGGCACGCTTTTCGCGGGCACCTGCGCCTTTTGTCTCCGCGCCTCAGCGTCTCTGCGGTGAAGCTTCTGCGCTTACTGCCCGCTGACTGCCGCCGATGTCCCCTGTGCATTCGTCAGCGTCACGCTCACGTTCGCGATCCCGCTCGTGCTGCCGCTGATATTGAACGTTTGCGCAAACGTGAACTGGCTCCCGAATGGGCTCGATGCCGGATCGTTAAACCAGGTGGAGAAAATAGATCCCACGGAAATCGTCTGCGTCCCGCCCGCGAGCGTCGTCCCCGATGCCGCCTGGAAGGTAAAGGTCGCGCTCACCATCTCGCGCGTGTTGGAGAATCCCGTGACATCCACTTCGATGCCGCCCGATGTGTTTGTCATTGTGACCTTGGTGATTACCGGCGCCTGCGGCCCAATGACGATCGTCTGCATCGGCGGCGGATTCGGCGTCACATCCTTCCCCTCGGCCGTAAAGTGCAGGGTGAGGGTAATTGTCCCGGCTATCGTGCCGGTTCCCATCGTAACGGTAGCGCTTGGAAATACCGCCGATGTCTGGCCCGCGGGAACTGTGAACGTGACGCTGCGCCCCCCTGTCGAGAATTGGACCGATGGATCATCCACGCTTCCCTGCGCCGGCGCGAACGTCAAAACCAGCGTCCCGCTAAGGTCAGTGGGATACGGCTGCTGAAGGGTTACCGAAATCGTAGGCTGCTGTGCCGGTGGTGCTGTGGTGCCGACGCCCGTGATGGTTGGTCGGGAAACTGGCGGATTGTTGATCGTCAGCTGATACGTCTGCGTCACCGTCTCCTGTTTCGAATCCGTCACCGTCACCCCGAAGCTGAATGCTGCCGCCGCGGTCGGTGTCCCGCTCAGTAATCCCGACGAGCTGACGGCGATTCCCGGGGGCGCTCCCGATCCGATCGTGAACACATAGCCGCCTGCTCCTCCCGTTGCCGTAAGTTGCTGCGAGTACGGCGTCCCTACTGTTCCGTCCGGAAGCTTGCCCGGCGCAATCGTAATCGGCGCCGGCGCAATCACCAGCGTGTAGCTTTGGCTTGCCGTATGCCCCGCGCTGTCACCGGCTTGAATCGTAAAGGTGAAGGTGCCCGACGTCGTCGGCGTCCCGTTGAGCGTCGTCGCGGGATTTGAGGAGCTCGCTCCCAACGTTAGCCCGCCCGGCGGACCACTCGATGAGGTCACGCTGAACGTGTATGGTCCCGTGGTCGGCGTTACATTGATTTGCTGCGAATACGCGACCCCTACGGTGCCTCCGGGCAGCGAAGGCGTCGTGATCGCAAACCCGCTGACGACAATCAACGTGAAAGTCACAGACGACGTTTGGTTCAGCCCATCGGTGACCGTCACCGTAAAGCTGTAATTGCCCGCCTGGGTCGGCGTTCCCGTTAAGGAACCATCAGTTCCCAATTGCAACCCTGGAGCTAGAGTTCCGGACGTCAGCGCCCATGTATACGGAACCTGGCCTCCCTGCGCCCGCAGTGGCGTCGAGTATTTCACCCCAACCGCTCCGTTAGGCAGCCCCGATGGCGTCGTAATTGCCACCGGGTTCGGTGGATTAATATTAATCGTGAACGTCGCGCCCGTGCCCTGCTGGTTGCTGGACGAGCTATCTGTCAAAGTGACGTCGAACGTGTACGTTCCCGTCTGCGTCGGCGTCCCTGAAATCACTCCCGAGCTGCTCAATTGCAAACCGGGGGGCAAAATCCCTGTAAAGGACGCGGCTGGTCGCACACGTCGCACTCCGCGCATGGCCAATGTGGATTCCGGTACGGGATGCGATCCCGGCGGCACGTACGTTCCCAAAACCCAGCTGTACGGCAAGACCCCACCCGTCGCTTGAACCTGCTGCGAGTAGCTGATCCCCATCATCCCGTCCGGCAAACCGGTCGTCGTAACCGCAAGCACACCCGAGATGCGAAGCGAGTAGGCCTGTGTTGTTGATGGCACTCCTACTTGCGCTGCCGTTATGTAGAAGTTGTAGGTCCCTGTGGCAGTCGGCGTTCCGGAAAAAAAACCGCCGTTGTTGCCGCTGTTGGCGAAATTGATTCCCGGCGGCATTGCCCCCACTTCGCTGAGCGTGATCGGCCCCGAACCCGGCCCGGTCGCCGAGATGCCGGCGGAGTATGTTTGATTGAGAATGCCGTCCGGAAGGCTCGGCGGCGCGAGCACGATCTGCGACCACGCCGGCTGTGTCCAACCAACCAGCATCGTCACCAGCCCGAGGAACCGCCATGTTCCTCTTCCGCGATTCACTTCTGATCGCTCGCGACGTCAGCTGGGACAAATAAAGTACGAGGTTCGCCGGCACGGCCCTCCAGCAGCCACATGGGCTGCTTCGACACTCCGGTAAGGCGAAATGTATCGATGCCCGCTAGCCGGTCGAGTCCGCTCGGTGTGCACGCGCACGCGATCGTGCGAACCGTCGCATCGTCTTTGAGATCGATAATCGATACCGTGCGCGACTTCCCGTTGGCTACATAGGCTCTTGTGCCGTCCTGCGAAATCGCGAGGCCCACCGGCTTGCTGATGCCGCTTTTCGATCCCGCAATCACATCCGCTTCCAGATTGCCGCCGATTCCCCGCACCCGGTGAATTTCGTTGCTGCCGCTGTCCGCAACATACGCCGTCCCCGCCGCCGGCATGCTGATGGCGGCCGCATGGCTCAGGCCCGAGAGCACCGGCACCTCGCCGCCCGCCGCGATTTCGAACAACCGGTCCGGAATCGCTGCCAGCACTGTCTTGCCGTCATCTCCCACCGCCAGCGCCGTAAATGTCTGTCCCGGCGTCGCCGACCGTTCCGTACTGACTTTTGGCGCCCCAGGAAGCCCCGTCACGATTTCGATTCGTCCGGTCATTTTGTAATACAGCACCGCCGACTTTCCCTCCGCGCTGATCGCAACCTGCGATGCTCCTTTATCGGCCCCCTGCACCAGCACCGGGTTCAGTGACGGACGGTTCATGGCGAAAACCATCGCCTCGTTGTGCTCGCGGCTGATGGCAAGTACGTAGTCCTGAAGCGGCGAAACCGCCGCTATCCGCACATCCACGCCTAGCGCGAGCGGCCGGCCTAAAACTGCAGCCCCCGGAATCCCCAGGATCGGTCGCAGCTGCCCCTTAGCGGAATCAAAAACGAAACCGAGCTCCGGTCCTTGTATGCTCGCCGCACCGAGCAACGCTGGAAACAGAACCGCCATAAGCCCAAAATTACGAGATTTCATGATGTTTTTCCTCCTAGTGCGGCGCTCCGACCGTGCCCGTCCCGGGCGTAATCGTTGTCGTCGCTCCCGTGCCCGCCGGGTTTTGACTGTTGCCCCCGCCGCGCGTCGCGGCGATCGCACCGCCAGCCGCCGCAGCGCCCGCAACTGCTAATATGATCAACAGCTTAGCAGATATTCCGGCGCCCGCCGCCCCCGCTACTGCCGCCGCAATGACATTGCTTTGCGAAATGGTGGCTGTGCCTGTCTTTCCCTCGAATGACGCTGACACATGAATGTTGTACTGCCCCTGCACTCCGTTGGGGTGAAAACCATGGGCCACGGCCCGGCCCTGAGCATCCGTCGTAACAGTTAAAGTACGGGAACCATTGGCAAAAGTGGCACTGGCGCCCTGGTCAGGCAGCAGGAAAACCACCGCAGCTCCCGCTACCGGTTTATGGTTTTCATCCTCTACCTGGACGATCGGCTCCCGCGCCGTTCGCTGCCGGATGTTATTGACCGCGCCTTCGCCCTCAACGATGACCAAATTCAGTTGCCCCTGAGCCATTAAACCTTGCAAAGTCAGCAGGTAGGACAAGCCGACGGCCAACTGCCGCATATCCGGAGGGCTCCTTTTCTTCTTACCAATCAGGCTGCTATCTTATAGAAGAACAGGCGGTATTGCAACCGGAGGCGTCCATGAAGCTGAGGTCGGTGATCCTGCTCACCATTTGCGGCATCGGAAATTTCCTAGCTGCTCAGCAGGATAAGGGTGCGAAACTTACCGCGCGCGAATTGTTCTACGCTTCCGCAGAGCCACCCGCTCCCGCCCCGAGAAAATCTGCGAAACCTGCCGCAAAACCAAAACCGCCCGCTTCCAATCCTCAGAGCCCGGCTATTCCTGTCATCGCGGCGGCATACACGCCGAAGGGTCCGCTTCCGGCGCTCGGTCTTCGATACACGATATTGAAACGTAACCAAGACAGTCAGGCTGAGACGGACGCGGACGCCGTTTTTCATGCCGGCGACAAGATCCGGCTGGCGGTCGAAACCAACGATGACGGCTACCTCTATGTTGTGAACCGCGGTTCGAGCGGTACCTGGAAAGTATTATTCCCGTCGGCGGAAATCAAGGGCGGCGACAATCGCATCCAGAGGCACACCCGCTTTGAAATACCGTCCGGATATACATTTACGTTCGACGAGCAGGCCGGCGAAGAAAAGCTGTTCATTGTCCTGTCCCGGCAGCCGGAACCGGATCTCGAAGGATTGATCTACTCGCTCGGTCAGAAAAGCGGACCAGCAGAACCGCAGAAACCAAAGATGTTGCTGGCCAGCGCGTCCTTCAACGACGACATAATCGGCCGGTTGCGGAATGCTTATGCCCGCGACCTGATTGTGGAAAAAGTAGACGACGAGCAGCCCGGTCCCAAAAAAGAAAAGGCGGTTTATGCCGTGAATCCGACGGGCAGCGCCGATTCGCGCGTGGTTGCCGATATTGCGCTGAGGCACCAGTGAAGACCGGCTGGATTTGGACCCTATCGGCCGCTTCCGTATTTGCGCAATCCACGCCCCAACAGGGGCCGTACCGGATGGAAATTGTGCTGGAACGGCGCGACGCCGGTGCATGGCATGCCGTTGATCCTGGACTGGTGCTGGAGCAGAATGACCGCGTACGGTTCCGTTTTCACACGAACTTCGACGGTTTCCTCTACGTGATGAATCAGAGCACGTCCGGCGGCTATGCCAAGCTGTTTCCGAGCGAGGAAACGGGCCGGGAGAACCGGATTGCCGCGGGCAAAGAGTATCTCGTTCCGGCGACGCAGACTTTGTTTCGCATTTCAGGACCGGCGGGGCATGAAGTGGTGTATTGGATGGTGACACCTGCTGCTCTGGGACCGGCGGAGGAGCAGGAAAAGTACGTTCCATTGCCGCCTCCACCGCCGAAGGAGAAGCAAATTCCTTCGAATATGACGCCGCGATGCGACGACGCGCTGTTTCGGGCGCGCGGGGATTGCATCGACTCGTCGGCGGGCCCGAAGAACGTCACCAGCCGGGAGCTACTGCCGGATAATTTGGCTCAGGTGCCTTCGGGCGGTTCGAGCGGCTTGATGTTCCTGCGCAAGCAGAATACAGCTGTGGTTTCCTCGCCAGTTCCTTTGAAAGGGCCGGTCATTTATGAATTCCATCTGGCGCATAAGTAGCCTGGCGGGTTTTCTGGCGCTGGCACAACTTCCGGCAGCGCAGCAACAGCCAGCGGACAAGCAGCAGCGAGATCTGCGCATTGAGAAAGACGCACCTGCCGCGCCGGTTTCCGTTCAAGCGCAGGGTGTTCACATTCCGCGAAGTTATGCGCTGGTGGTCGGCGTGGCGAATTATCAAAATCTGCCGGCATCGAAGCAGCTTCAGTTTCCGGAGCGCGATGCGGAAGCTGTTTACTCGATTCTCATCAGCACCGAAGGCGGAAATTTTCATGCGGAGAACGTGCACAAGCTGGTAGGAGCCAAAGCCACGTTGGCGGCGGTTCGACATGAGCTGGAAGAATGGTTGCCCTCAGTCGCCAAAGATGACGATCGCGTCCTGATTTACTTTGCCGGCCATGGCTTTGTTGCCGGAGGCAAGGCCTATCTTGCGCCTTACGACATCGACTTGAACAACATCGTCTCGACTGCCTATCCGATGGACGCGCTGGGGCGGGACATGGGCGTGAAGATCAAGGGCAAGTGGAAGGTCCTGCTTACGGATTCGTGCCACTCGGGGGCGATCAACCCTGATGCCGACGTACAACTCATCAACGGCACGCTGGGCAACCTGAACAAGTCGCTGTTTTCTTTAACCGCGAGCCGGGATCGCGAGCGCTCGTTCGAGAGCAAGGAGTGGGGCGGGGGACACGGGATCTTCACGTACTACGTGGTTAAGGGCCTCGAAGGCGCGGCAGATGAATCGGGCGATGGTGTTGTCACCGCGGATGAACTGGCGGAGTATGTGCATCGCAACGTTCGCGAGGCGACCGGCGGACAGCAAAACCCGACCTCGGACCGGGGCAGCTTCGACAGCAACATGATGCTGGCGTACGTGCCGTCGAACGTGAAGCCGGGCGCGCCACCCGCGGCGAAGTTCGGGACCCTGGTGCTCGAAGCGAACATGAGCGAAGTGGAAGTATTCGTAGACGGCAAATCGGTAGGAGTGCTGACGAAGGGATCGCCGCTGACTCTTCCGGGGCTGACGCCGGGCGCGCATACCATCAAGGGCGTCCGCATGGGTTATGAGCCGGACGGTCCGCGCGAGGAAACGGTTTATCCGGGGCAGGAAACGACAGTCAGTATCAAAATCCTGTATGCGAAGCGCCACAGCAAGGCGGCACTCGACGCGGTGGACGAAGGGCTGAAATATTACAGTAAGGGGTTCACCGATAACTACAAGAAGGCGGCGATTTACTTTGAAAAAGCGCTGGAGCTGGATCCAACGTACAGCCAGGCGGCGCTGTATCTTGGCCGCACTTACAATGCGCTACTAGAAGAAGACAAAGCGGAGCAGTATTTTCGTAGGGCAGTCCAGATCGATCCGGATTATGTAGAAGCACATGCCAGTCTCGCGGGCATGCTGCTGGACACGAACAATACGGATGAGGCGATCCGCCAACTCAACGTTGCCGTGCAGCGCGATCCGAATCATGCGATGTCATGGTATCTGCTGGCGGAAGCGTACCGGCTAAAAGAAGCGTATCCGCAGTCGATCGAGGCCGCACAGAGAGCAATTCAACTAACACCAAACAAAGCCGAAGCGCATTTCTGGCTCGGGGAAAGCCTGCGAATGAGCAAGCAATATGCTCGGGCAGAAACCGAATATCAAGAATATCTCAAGCTGAGTGACTTCGACAGTAAGTTAGGCGGGCAGTTGAATTACTATGTGCTGGGATCGCTCATGGGCATCGGCAAGAAGAAGCGCGCCGCCCAGCAGGACATTTGGAAAGATTTGCGCAGCCTGGCTTACTTCGGATTGTGCGACGCCGAGTTATTGCAATCGCACTTTGATTCGGCGATCACTTACTGCCAGAAATCGTTGAGTTACTCTTCGGACGATCCATTTGCGCACTTTGACCTGGCCATGGCGCTAGAAAAGAAGGGTCAACAGAATGGAATCGTCGAGATGCTCCCGGCGGCGCGGCAACACTTTGCCAGCATGCTGGCGATCAACTCCGAGCTAGCCCAGGCCGACATTGCGCGCAAGAACATCGCGAACATCGATGCGTTTCTGAAATCGCGGTAGCGCGCCATGCCCAAGTGGGATGCCGGACAATATCTTAAGTTCGGCAACGAGCGCACGCAGCCGGCGATCGATCTGTTGCATCGCGTGGAGGTGCGAGATCCGGGAAAGATCATGGATTTGGGTTGTGGTCCGGGCAATAGCACGGAAGTGCTGCGCGGACGGTGGCCGGCGGCGCGAATATTCGGGCTGGACAGCTCTCCAGAGATGATTGCGGCAGCCCGAAAGTCCTACCCGGAGGGCGATTGGGCGGTTGGCGATGCGGCTACATGGAAAGCTGCCGAACCATTCGACGTGGTCTTCGCCAGTGCGATGCTGCACTGGCTTCCGAATCACGCTGAGACTTGCCGGAACTGGATGGCCCACGTTGCAGAGGGCGGAGCGCTGGCGGTGCAACAGCCTGCCCACTACGATCGCGTGATGCGCCGCGAGATCCTGGAAGTTTCCGAAGACGCCGGGTGGCGCGATCGCATGCAGGCGGCACGCGAGTCGATCCGCTGCGAGACGCCCGCCTTCTATTACGACGTGCTGCGGCCGATCACTTCGCGGGTGGATGTATGGGAAACGACCTACTATCACGTGCTGGAGGGGGCGGAGGGAGTGCTCGAATGGTACCGGGGGACGGGTTTGCGGCCATTCTTGCAGGCGCTCGCTTCGGACAAGGAGCGCACGCGATTTGAAGCGATGCTGCTGGAGAGATATTCGGTGTCGTATTCGCGACGGAAGGATGGGAAAGTGCTATTTCCGTTTCGGAGGCTGTTCGTTGTCGCGTACAGGTAAGTAACAAATGGCGAAGAAATCCGATCAAATCCGCGAAATTCCCTATCTTTTGGACAACTTAAAATAAAAACTACGTTTTCTTGAACGGCATTGAATCGCAAGCGTGCCCTGACTCACTATCCTCTCGCGGATCTTTCCGCGTTAAGGAGATTGAGATGAAGGAAGCCGACACCCCCGCAACCGGTATCGTTCAGGATCCGGATTGCTGCCCAGTTCTCTCGAAAGAGCCGTGCTGCGACGTATTGGATTTCCGGTACAGGCTGCCGCAACGCGTAACGGTGAACGACGCCGGAAGGCAGACTACCGTCACGGTCGAAGTCATCCTCCACGTGAGGCTGACGCGATGTCCAGGCCCGCTGTTTCTGGGAGATCCGGTGCATACAATTACCCTGCTTCCGGGCGAAAAAGTCAAAATGTTTACTAGCGACCGGCGAACCCGTTTCACGCTGGACAGTTCCACCGATGTGAGCTATCGCAACGAACAACTGTCGGAAGAGAACTATTTTATGGCCGCGATGCAGAACTCCATGTCCGACACCACAGCGACAGATTCCAGTCATGCGGCGAACTCGGAAAGTGGGAAATGGGACTTCCATGGGGACGCCAGCGGATCGATCGGGTTCTTCTCGGTGAGCGCTGATACCAACGCCAATGGCTCACATAGCGCATCATCGACGTCGGATTTCCTCCAGCAACTGCATACGCACGCTACGGCGTCGGCAAACCAGTCGGTGCGAGCCACTCACGCGGCGGCGTCTGTTTCCATTGGCGAAGTGTCGACGCGAACGCACGTTGCAACGGAATCCGAAGATCAGTTCGAATCTTCGTCCCGCGAGTTCTCGAATCCCAACCGCTGCCACGCGGTGACGTTCTTCTTCTACCGTCTAAATAAAAAGCAGACCGTGAAAATCACGCTCGAATCGATCGACCGGAGAGTAGACGATCCCGCGGCGCCGACCAAGGTCACGTCGAACCCTGCGGTGTCGAACGGGAAGATTTCGGTCGTGCCCACCAGCGTGCTGGCTACCCAGAAGGACCGTGTGGCGGTAGAACAAGTTGGCCGTGACAGCGTGGTGGCCCGGCAGCAATTCGATTTCGGAGCCTCGGCAGCGGGAGCGGTCCTGTTTCCTCCTGTTTTCACTCCGGTTACAGAGCCCTTGTCGGATGCGGTGCGCACGGCGGCGCTGAAGCAGGCGGATGCGAACCTGGTGGCCGCCGGCCTGTTGACGCCGGCGGGCACGGTATCTGTAAAGGCCCAGGAAGATTTCGCTGTAACCGTGGAGTCGTGCCTGCCGACACCGGGCATCATTGTCAAGGGTTGCATCGATACCTGTGACGTGTGCGAGCCGGATCTCGAGAAGAAGATCCAACTGGAACTCGAGGAACAGGAACTGAAGAACCAGTTGCTCAAGCGGCAGATCGAGCTGTTGGATAAGTCTCAGGAATACCGATGCTGCCCGGCGGGATCGGCGCCTGGTCAATAGACCTCGGGTGTGATGAACCGGGCGCGGGTGATAGCGAGACCGTATCATCTGCGTCCGGGATGACCATCGGGAACTCGCTTCCCATCGGCCCGTGTACCGGATCGCCCTCTTTACATTTCTTTGCATGAACAAAAGATGAAGCCGGCAACGAACTAGCAGGCACCCACGTTTTTACGAGCAGGAGGCGGATATGAAACGAGCACTGGCGTTCCTGCTGCTGGCATTTACATTAACGGGCTGTGCGGAGCGCGTGTATTACCGCGATCCTTACTGGAGGGATCACGACCGGTATCGCGATCACTGGCATGACCGCGACGACCGATGGCATGATCGCGATGACCGCCGGTAACAGATCGGATAGGCGGCGCAGCCTAAACTACTGCGCCGCTTCCACACCTTTTGTCGTAATGAAGTATTTCACGAGCATGTTCGATTTCTCCCAGGCGGGCATCTTCGCCGGGTCTTCCAGGTAACGAGAAAACTGATTCGTCACTTGCGCAAAATGCGCCTCGTGGCCGACGCGGAAACGGGGCGGAATGACGATGTGTATCTCGCCTGCCGACTCTTCAACGGCTACACCCGGATAATTCGCCTGTAAGCCCGCGATCTTTGTTTTTAGGGCGGCGATGACCGCAGGACGATTTTCGGGGCCTGCCACGACGTACAACTCGGGCACGTAGTGTTGCGCCGCGCCCTGGCGGATTTCGACTCGTGCGTGGGTGCCACGGAATACAACCTCGTAAGAATCGCCTGTTCCGGCGAGCGCTTCCCAGTTCCAGAGGATATCGAGATTCACGTGAACGCCATGTACGGTGTAGTGGACCGAGTTATTGCAGAAGTAATCGAGCTTGCCAGCCTTCACGTGCGAGTCCAGGTATTGGGGAAATTGCGACTCGCCGGTGACGCGCCGGAACTCGGCCTGAGGAATCACAGTCGGCCAGCGACGGGCGTTGAGAATGCGAATGTCCGAACGGTAATCGGTGTTTCGTTTGGGGAACGCGGTCCACTGGACGAGATCCACGACGTGCGTGCCGACGTCGGCCAGCCCTTCGCCGGTCTCGGCGATATCGAAAAACCACGCGGGGCGGCGGAGGGGAACGCCGGCGACTTCCTTCATCAGATGATGCACGCTACGGGCGGTGATGGCGGGTGCGGAATCCGTGCCCGCTTCGAGCTTGCCGAATAGCGCATCGTCATTTACGAATTCTTTTTGCAGGATCGAGGTGATCTCGTAGCGCTCGGTCATAATGTCGTAGGCGACGAGGTGTTTGGCCTCGGCTTCGTCGAGAGCGCGCTGGAGCTTAGGCAGGTCGGAAGAGTGAATGATCCAGGGTTTGTCCACCAAAACATTGAAGCCGGCGTCGACTGAAGCAGTGACGCGATCGATCTTGGGACGGTTGCGGCCGCTCATGATGACCACGTTACCGGGATGTTCGCGGAGCATACGCTCGAAGAAATCGGGACCGGAGTGGAGTTCGATATCCCAGGTAGTGGGGGTTTCTTTGCGCGTGTTGAACTGCGTAATGCGCTGAAGGTAATCGAGAACGTCAGGGCCGAGCGGGGCGTAGACCGAGACCTGCTTCGCAAGCCATGGGTACATTTCCTTCTGGACGAGGGTGGCGTGGAAGTGGCCGGGATCGAGAACGACGAGATGCGATTGTTTCATGGAGTCGGCTCCGTAGAGGTAGAGAGCAAAACAACAGATCAGGGCGAGGGTCGCGTTTCTCATCACAATGCGAACGTCTGGCCCCAGCCGGGAGTGAGCACTTCCACATGGAACTGCTGTTCAATGGCCTTCTGCAGCGCTTCGGCGCCTTCAGGTTCACCGTGGACGAGGAAGACTTTTTTGAGTGTGCCGGCAAGGGGTTTCATCCAGGCGAGGAGCTCGCTCTGGTCGGCGTGGGCGCTCAAAGCTTGCAGGCTCTCGATGGAGGCGCGCACGCGAATAGGCTCGCCGAAGACTTTGACTTCCTTCCAGCCATCGAGCAGCTTGCGGCCGAGTGTATCGACGGCTTGAAAGCCGGTGATAAGGACGGTGGTGCGGGGATTGTCGAGGTTGTTCCGCAGGTGGTGCAGAATGCGGCCGGCTTCGCACATGCCTGAGGGAGAAATGATGACGCAGGGGCCTTTTAGATCGTTCAGCTTTTTCGACTCGCCGGCGTCCTGGATATAGGTGAGGCGTTTGAAGCCGAAGGGATCGTTGCCGTTGTCCAAGTAGTGTCTGGTCTCATCGTTGAAGCACTCGGGATGCCGGCGGAAAACCTCGGTGACGGCGAAAGCGAGCGGGCTGTCTAAAAAAATGGGGATGTTGGGGACGCGATTCTCGTCGGAAAGTTCGTGCAGCAGGAGGGCGAGTTGTTGAGCGCGGCCTACGGCGAACGCCGGAACGATGAGCTTGCCGCCGTGCGCGGCGGTACGGTTGACGACGTCGGCCAGCTTGTCCTTGACGAGTCCCTCTTCTTCATGCGAACGGCCGCCATAAGTGCTCTCCATGATGAGGTAGTCGGCGGAAGGCGGGGGGTCGGGGGAGCGAATGATGGGCGCACTGGGGCGGCCGAGATCGCCGGTAAACAGAAGACGGACTTCACGGTCGTTTTCCGTGGAGCGCAGCAGAATGGTCGACGAGCCGAGAATGTGGCCGGCATCGTGAGCCTCGTAGCGCAGGTGAGCGCTGAGGTCCTTCAAGGTGTAGTAAGGGACTGGCTGGAAGAGCGGCACGGTTTTCTGTGCGTCTTCGGTGGTGTAGAGGGGGTCGATCTCGCCTTCACCGCGCAGGTTTTTGCGCTTATTCAGGAATTCGGCATCTTTTTCCTGGATATGGGCGGTGTCGAGCAGCATGGGTTGTGCGAGGTCGGCGGTAGCGGGCGTGGCGTAGATGGCGCCGCCGAATCCGTTTTTCACCAGCAAAGGCAGATTGCCTGAATGGTCGATGTGGGCATGGGAGAGGAGCACGGCCTCAATGGATGAAGCCGCAAATGGGAAATGGCGGTTCCGCTGTTCCGCCTCTTTGCGGCGGCCTTGATACATACCGCAGTCGAGAAGGTAGCGTTTGCCGTCCGCTTCGAGCTGGTGCATGGAGCCGGTAACCGTTTGGGCGGCGCCCCAGAAGGTAAGTTTCATCGTAAGAGATCCATTCGTGGCCGGCGGCCTAAGAGGTTCGCCTTATATCGATCGGCGGCTTTGCCGGCGATGCTGCTCATGTAGTGCGAAAAGCTTTCATCTTTGGTGTCCTGCTCGCGGCGCTTATCCCCGCCGCGCATCTGGCGTGGGTGGCGCGCGAGATGCCTCATTTCGGGCACCTTCATGACGATAGCATCTATTTCGTCTGCGCCAAATCTCTGGCGGAGGGACACAGCTATCGCATCCTGAGCCTGCCGGGCGAGCCGTACCAGACGAAATATCCGCCTCTCTGGCCTGTGGCACTGGCTGGGATCTGGAAAATCAAGCCGTGCTTCCCGGAAAACCTGCGCTGGGGTATGCCGCTGGCTTTTGCGATGCTGCCGGGTGTATTGGCGCTTGCCTGGCAGTGGTTCCGGCGGATGGAATTGGGTGCTGGAGTATGCACTACTTTGTGCGCGTTGATCGCGCTGAGCCCATGCGTCATCGTGTTGAGTACGGGGCTGATGAGTGACCTGCCCTTTACGGTGGCGCTGGTGGCGGCGATCCTGGCGATCGAAAGCGCGGAGCGTGGGGTGTGGAAGGCTGTTGCAGCGGGAGTCTTGTCGAGTGCGGCGTATCTGATCAAGACGGCAGCCCTGCCGCTCATTGTGGCGGGTCCGTTGTGGCTTATGCTGCGGCGAAAATATCGCGAGGCGGTCATCCTGTTCGGAACGATGCTGCCCGCCGTCGCCGGATGGATGCTTTGGTGCCGTGCACATGTGTCGCAGGGGCGCGACCTGGTGACGCTCTACTACACGAACTATCTCGGCTACCAGACCTATAACGTGGGCTGGAGTGACCTTCCGCTGGTGATGTGGAAGAATCTCGACGGCGTATTTTGCGGGATAGCGGAATTGCTGATTTTTGATCTTTCGACGAGCGCGTGGGGCATGCATCTGGCTCGGTTTCTAGCCATTCTGGGAATCGCCGGCACCGTGCGGCTGGCGCGGCGACGAGGCATGACGCCGTACCACTGGTTTGCGCTGGGCTACACGGCGGTTTTGCTCGTCTGGCATTTTCCGCCCAACAACCGTTTCCTGCTGCCGCTGTTTCCGCTACTGCTGGCTGGATTTGTGGCGGAGTCGGCGAATCTGGCGGACGTTATTCGGAACGAGTGGCCGCGAAGCCCGCTGCACAAGACCGTGGTTGTCGGACTGTGTGCAGGGTTCGGCGGCATCTTTTGCGCCGGTGTTGTAGCCAACATGCGGGCAATGAGGGAGACAGTTCCTTTGGTGGTGGCACAGCATCGAGCGGTGCTGGCGAGTAACCGGCGGGCGTTCGCGTGGATCGTAGAGAATACTCCGGCCGGGAATTTCTACGCGTATGACGATCCGGTCTTTTATCTCTATACGGGACGCCACGCAGCCAGCCTGCCGGTTGCGCCTCTGCCCTTTTACCGCCAGGATCGAGAGAGCGTCCTGCGTCCGTTTCGCGAAATGTTTGCATTTGCGCACCAGGAGCGGCTCGATTACCTGCTCCTCACGGCCGCGGACTTCCATCGCGACTTAGGAGAAGCCGAGCGCATCGAAGTGCGGCGCATCCTCGAACGCGAAAACGCGTTCACGCCGATTTACCGCTGGTCCCTGAGCGCCGTGTACTCCATAGCCCGCGAGCGTGCGATTGGTGACACAAAGCGTGTGGAAATTAATACGGCGAATATTGTAAAAACTGCTGGCGCTCCGGAATCGGCGCATGCAACACGTAGGAGATTCAACGGCTTTGGCTCTGGAAGGTAGCTTGCATTCCGGGGCTGGCGAGAGGTGCCTATGTACAATCTCCGCAGTACGGACGAGCCGTCAACCGAACGGCCCGAGTTTCCCGAGCCGCCGCGCAGCCGCAACGTCGAGTTGGAAGAAGAACATCACGCCGGCTACTGGGTGGCCGTTTTTCTGCTCGCGATCGCCATCGGCGGGCTTTGCTGGTATGGCTATCCGACGTTAAAGCAGGTTCCCAGCCTGCTCACGCAATTCCCAGCCCTGCAGAAGTCGTACGAAACGATGAGCTCGAAAGTTTCGGCGAGTGAATCTGAAATCAAGACTTGGGCCTCGAGCCATCAGGAGCTGAAGAGCCACGTGGCGGAGCTGGAGACCAGCATGTCATCGCGCATTGACAGCGCGCGCAGGCAGGCGCAGGTCCTGAGCGACAAGGTTTACCAGCGCGTACATGGCGAAGTTTCGGAACAGGCGAAGGCGACCGATGAGAAACTCAGCCGTCTACAAGCAGACAGCGAGGCCAGGGTGGCCAAACTCCAGACAGAAGTTTCCGGGTTGCGCGAAGAGGCAGCCCGCCAGGCAGAGGAGCTGCGCAACGTGCGGAACGACATGCAACGCGACGGAGCGAATCGCGATGAGCAACTGGCCAGCTTGAATGCGCATACCAGCCGCGACTCGCGGGAGATTGACGGCATTAACAAGAAGCTGGCCGTGAAGCGCGTGGATTTTGAAGTCTCGAAGAATCACAGCCAGCAGCTTACTGAAGAGCTCTCGCTCGGTATCACCAGCACGGACGTGAGCCATCGCCGGGTGAACGGGTGGATGTGGGTCATGCCGGACCGGCGCACGATCTGGTTGCAAAAACAGGCAGCGCAGCAGCCGATCATCTGGTATGGCCGCTCGGATGGAAAACGCCGCGAAGTGGTGATCACGAACGTCGACCGGGGCTCCGTAAGCGGCTACGTCCTGCTTCCCGCCGATGATGGTGCGACAGTCGCATCCGCTGCGAAAGGCGATTAGCGATCAAACTCCGAGGCAGTGAACCTCGCGCCGCGGCCGGCCCCAAGAAAGGGCTTGCCGCGGCATTTGTTTTCCCCGCTACTTGAGCTCGAATGTGTCGATGGTTACGCCATCGGGGGAATACGCTTCCACGTGGGCCGATTTTTCCATTACTTTGAACCAGACGAAATTTTCGGTGCTGGCCACCTTCTGCGTGATGCCGGCAGGCGGCTTGTCGACATCGTAGAGTGGCGCTCCGCCGCCGCCGGCAATGATGTAGTGCACGCCGTTTTTCAGGTAATGCTGATAGTTGTGATCGTGCCCGAAGAGGCCTGCGGTCACGTGCAGTCTCTCGAACATAGGCATCAAGGCAGTCATCTCAGGATTGTCACCCTGGCGGCGCGCGACCGCGGTCATGGGAGGATGGTGGGCCATCACGAAACGGAACGCGGAATCCTGACTTTTCGCCAGATCGTCTTCGAGCCATCGGGTCTGTTCTTCCCAGAAGGTGGCCTTTGCGGGGCGGCTTGCTGCGGCGTTCCCTATGTCGCTGTTGATGACGGCAAAATGCGCCTGTCCCCAATCAAACGAATAGTACGGCAGTGTCTGATCGAAAAACTCGTAATAGAGATGATTGTTTCTCTCATGATTGCCCAGCGTCGGAAAAAACGCGGCTTTGCTGAGGAGCGCGCGCTCGATATCGAAGAAGATCGGCCACAGCGATGTATCGGCACCGTTTTCCACCATGTCGCCCGATTGCAATACGAAGTCCGGTACGCCGTGCTTCAACAGCGCTTCCACCACACGCCGATGTACATCGTGGCGCGTCCGATTATCACCATAAACGACGAATTGAAAGTTGGCCGGTTCCAGTGGCGCCGTTTTGAAGGAGCCGCGGCCGTCATCGCGTCCGAATGCATCGTAGTAATACGTTGTATTCGGCTTCAGCCCGGTGTATGTCACCTTCTCCGCGCGAAGCACGGGAACGGTCCTATCCAGCTTTCCGGGATCGGTACCCAGGCTCGCCGAGCCCGACTCTACCACCCAGGCAACGGTTGCCGACCTTGGACCCACATGTACGGTAAAAGGTCCGCCAACCACTTTATCGGCCGCCCGGGTGGCCTCTAAAATTCCAAATAAGCCCGAGAGAATAATTGCGTATCTAAGAACATTGAATAGCCGCGATCGCATAGCACCGCCTCCAGCCCGGGCCTTGCCCGGACTTAAGCTGCCACAATATCACGCGGTAGTTTCGATTTCGTTAACTTGCCTCGCCCGCCCAGTTGCGCTGTCGATTAGTCGAGCGAGCGCACCTGGGTCCTCCGAGATCGGGCGGCTAGACAGTTATACACGCGAAAAGTCGCGTCCGATTCCCTCACGCCCGGGCGTTTCCTTTTGTCCTTTTCTTTTCTTTCTGTTCTTTTCATCGCGGCGGCAATCGGCGGGGATCTTTTTCATCCTACTCTTGTGTGGCGTCGCGTTATCGAGCGGCCGGTACTAGCCCCAGTTAGCCGGGTAACCGTACGCTCTGAAAGGCTTGAATCACAGGGGGTTTCAGCGGCCGATGTTACAATCCTTGGTCGGACAGGAACGCGGGTTGAACGGGATCACGGAGCTGTTACTCGACTGGAATCAGGGCGACAGGGGTGCGTTAGACCGCCTTATGCCACTTGTTTACAATGAGTTACGGGGTGTAGCCCGCCATCATCTGGCGTTCGAAGACCGTGAGCACACTCTCCAAAGCGCGGCGCTCGTAAACGAAACCTACCTGCGTTTGATCGACCAGGACCGTGTGCAGTGGAAGAACCGCGCTCACTTCTTTGCAATTTCCGCGAGGATGATGCGCCGCATATTGGTCGATCACGCCCGCCAGCGCCGTGCGGCCAAGCGGGGTGGCATTCAGCCCAAGCTTTCTCTAGATCAGTCCGCCGGCGTGCCGGAACGTGCCGACCTAGATGTGGTTGCGCTGGATGAAGCCCTGGAGGGGCTGACGAAGCTGGACCCGCAGCAGGCTCGGGTGATTGAACTCCGCTTTTTCGGCGGCTTGACCATTGACGAAGTGAGCGAGGCATTGGGAATTTCCGCCGCTACGGTGACCCGCGACTGGGTAACGGCGAAGGCTTAGCTGTTTTCGCAGCTCAAAGGAATGGATGAGCGGAGCGCCGAGACATGACGGCAGAGCGGTGGTCCCAGGTCCGCGACATCTTATACAAGGCATCGCAAATCGAAGGAGAAGCGCGCGGGTACTACCTCGACGAGGCCTGCGGCGGGGACCGGCAGGTTCGGGACGAGGTGGAGAAGCTACTCTTGGCGCTTGACCACTCGGGCTCGTTTCTCGAGCCGGATCGAGACTGCAGTTTGGCCGTTTCCCAGCACTTGCGAATTGGCCCGTATCTGATTCTGGAGCAAGCCGGACACGGCGGGATGGGTGTCGTATACCACGCCGTGCGCGACGGCGACTACCGCCAGGAAGTTGCTATCAAGCTGGTCAAAGCGGGTGCAGATACCGACATTCTGATTTCCAGGTTCCGGCTGGAGCGTCAGGCGCTGGCACTGTTGAATCATCCGAATATCGCGCGACTGCTGGACGGTGGCACGACGCCCGACGGGCGGCCATACCTGGTGATGGAATGGGTGCAAGGCCGGGCTATCACGGACTACTGTCAGGATCAGAAGCTCACTTTACGCGAGCGTTTGCAGCTTTTCCTCTACGTCGCCGACGCCGTGGCCCATGCGCATCGCAATCTGGTGATCCACCGCGATTTGAAGCCTTCCAATATCCTGATCACCGCCGAGGGAAATCCGAAACTCCTCGACTTCGGCATCGCCAAAATTTTCACGCCCGATTCGAAAGACGAACCGTTGACCATGACCGTAGCCGGGGCCCAAATGCTCACGCCCGACTACGCCAGCCCGGAACAGGTGCGCGGCGAAGCGGTCAACACGGCCACGGATGTCTATTCGCTCGGGATTGTGCTGTACGAAATTCTCGCGGGTCGCCGCCCCCTCCAGTTCGAGACGCGAACCCCGGTTGATATCGAGCGTACCGTGACCACGCAGGAGCCGGCCCTTCCCAGCCAGGCGGCCCAGGCCTCCGGCCTTAACGGGCGTGAGCTGCGGGGCGATCTCGACAACATCGTCCTTAAAGCCATACAGAAGGAGCCGCAACGCCGTTACGCGACGGTCAGCCAGTTCTCGGACGATCTTCGCCGCTATCTGGACGGCCAGCCGGTGGTTGCGCGGAAGGACACGTTCGTCTACCGGGCGGGGAAGTTCGTACGGCGGCACCGAACGGGAGTCGCGGCAGCGGGCCTGGTTTTCATTGCGCTGACCAGCGGAGCTGCCACCACGCTATGGCAGGCGCGAGTGGCCATCGAGGAACGCGGACGGGCGGAGCGGCGATTTAATGACGTTCGCAAGCTGGCCAACTCCTTTCTGTTCGAATTTTATGAAGCCATCGACAACCTTCCGGGGTCCACGCCAGCGCGATCGCTGATCGTGAAGCGCGCGCTCGAGTATCTGGACGGACTAGCCGCCGAGGGGCGCGCAGATTCTTCGTTGCAGATGGAGATCGCTTCTGCTTACGAGCGGATCGCGGAGGTGCAAGGAGACCCGCTCTTTCCCAATCTGGGCGATTCGCAAGGTGCTTTGGCCAGTTCCACCAAGGCGCTGGGCATCATAGAACCGCTGGCGCAGTCCGAACCCGGAAATGTCCGCGTGCAACTCGCTCTGGCCTCGGTGCACCGGCAGATGGGCGACATCTTCGATGTGATCAGCAACTCTCAAACCGCGATCGAGCATTCGGCAAAGGCGCTGCACATTTACGAAGCCCTGGCGAAGGACCGGGGAAGCGATCCGCAATTGCAAAGCCGGCTCGCGATTCAGACTTACAATCATGCCAACCGTCTGTTAGATTCCGGAAACCCGGACGGCGCGGCCGAGAGCTACTTCAGAGCATCTACCCTCTGCGCGCGCATGGAAGCCGCGCATCCCTCGGAACCGGAATGGAAGGTGCACCTGGCCGCCAGCCTCGACGGCTTGGGAAACGCGTTGCAAGCCAAGGGAGACACGGGCGGCTCCTTGGAGAATCGGAAGAAAGGCCTTGCGCTGCGCGAGGGGCTGGCATCCTCCGATCCGGCGAACGCCCATTACCGCCGGCAGTTGGGATTTTCCCACCACAACGTAGGGTTGTCGCTCATGCAAGCCGGCGATCTGGCGGGGGCGCTCGAGCACTTTCGGGCCGAGCTCCACCTGTTTGAATTGCTGAGTGCTTCCGATCCTAAAGACGCGCAGGGGCGCCGCAACGTGTCCCTGGCTCACAAACAAATCGGCGACGTGCTGATGCGCCTGGAGCGCTTCGACACGGCGCTGGCCGAATTTCGCAAATCGCTGGTGATCGACAGCGCGCTTTCGCTGGCCGATCCGGCAAACAGCCAGGCCCTGCTGGACCTCTCATTCGCCGAGGTCAAAGCTGGATTCGCGTTGGGGAAACTAGATCGCTACGAAGAATCGTTAGCCACCCTGCGTAGAGGCGCCGCCCGGCAGGAGCTCCTGGTCAACAAGGATCCGAATGATGATCTGCTGCGCGGCCATCTCTCGAGCAGTTACACGCTTCTGGCGCGCTGCCTGCTGGACAGCGGGCAGACTGAGCCGGCGATCGACGATTACCGCAAGGCTCTCGATATTCGTTTGAGGCTGGCTGCCAGGAATATAGGGGGGAATGCAAATCGCGGGGCGCTGGCAGAATGCCACATGAACCTGGGCAAGGCGCTGGCGGAGGTAGATCTCGGGGATGCTTTGGAGCAATACGGCAAGGCCGTCTTGCTGCTGGAGCAATTGAGCGCCTCCGATGCGAATAACGCGCAGGTTCGAATCCGTTTGGCAGACACTCTCCGATGTGCGGCGCGGCTTCGCGTGCGCATGGCCTCTGCCAACGGCGGCGAAAGCTCGCTCCGGCTCCAGCAGGTGAGCCAGGCCCGGTCGCTCTATGCGCGTAGCCGTGACCTCTGGCAGGATCTGGAACGCGCAGGCAAACTCGCGGGCGCGGACCGTCGAGCACCGTCGGATGTGACCCGAGAACTGGCAAATTGCGATAACACTCTGGCGCGCTTGCTGCCGGAACGCTGATCCCGCGTTCAGCGGCGCGCCATTACGTGCGGTATCCCTTAGCGCGCAGAACCGGGGCCAGCAGCCGCCTCAGGTTCCCTCCCAGGATCAAATCCTTTGCAGTGTCCGGTATTTCTGCGCCCAGCACCTTTGCGAGCTGCGAAGCAAAGCTCCTGCCGCCGACGTCGCTGCCGTAGATCACGCGTTCCGGGCCAAGCTCGCGCACCGCCATCTCCACAAACCCCGAAGTCGGATTGGAGCCGGCGATGTCGGCCGAAACATTCTCCGTATCGCGAATGATGCGAATGCCGCGCTCCCAATCTCCGCCGGTGTGAACGCACACGAATTGAACCTGAGGATGGCGGCGGGCGATAGCCACCACGTCGTAAGGCGAAGACTCGCCCGGCTCATTGCCGCCAATCTTCAGCCAGGCATGTTGGAGAATCGGCACCTGCATGGATGCCGCGCATTCCACGATCACGTCCATTTCCGGAACGCTGCAGCGCCGGTCCGTTTCCAGCTCGCCGATCGAGACCATCGGGCCGTCGCGCACGCAGCGGTTGAATTCCTGCACGCTGAATTCGGGATAAGCCGGGCTGAGGTATACCGATCCGAAAGCGCGATCGGGAAACTCACGGACGGCACGCATGACGTGATCATTCTCCTCGCGGAATCCGGCAGGAGTAGGATGCAGATCAGTGTCGTACCCCTGAGAGAGGAGAAGACGCTCGATGCCGAGGCGGTCAGCCCAGCGCACCAGCGCGGTCATGCGCTGCTCGGGCGTATCGCCCGGTATCTGCCCCAGATGACAATGCTCATCCCAGATACGAAAGTGCCGGGCGGATTCTAACGCACGGCCATTCTGAGCTGCCGTACGAGCGATGGCCGAACTTAGACCGACCCCGGTGAGTAGAGTGCGGCGAGTCACTTCATGGCCTCCAGTAGCTGGAGCGCGTTGCTCCGGGTCACGGACTGTGTTTCAGCCTGGTCCATTCCGGCTTCCCGCACCTTAAGCTGCGCCGACTCGAAACAAAATAACGGGTAGTGTGAACCGAACAGGATGTGCTCCGGGGAAACCTCGGACGCTAGCCGCGCTACGCCGCCGACACTTTCCACCATAGAAATATCAAAATAGACACGGCCGGTCGCTGTAGCCCTCTTCGCGAGATCCGGTTCTTCCAGGGAATTGTAGTTGAGGATCACCACATGCACGCCCGGCTCGCTTGCCACCAGATCGGGCAACCGGGAGATATCCACCGGCGGCACGCGCGCCAGCGGATGCTGCGTTCTCTCGTCTTCCATACGTACCGCAAGCTGCACGATCATTCTTCGCGCCGCAGCCAAATGGAGCAGCTCGGCGAATGCCGCGTCGGTGAGATCGTATCCGTGATAGTTGGGGTGCAGCCGGATGCCCGGCATCTTGTACTGCTCGTGGCAGCGGCGCACATCTTCCTGCCAGTCCGGCAGCTTGGGATTGATGGAGCCGAACGGAACCAGCAGGCCGGGGCCATACTGCCGGCAATCGCTCGCCAGCCTGGCGTTGGCGCTCGCAATATCTTTGTGCAGCACTCCGTCGAATGTGCCCGCCCACGCCTGCTGCACGCCGCACGATCGCAGCTTGGCTGCCAGGAAATCGGGCTCGTCGCCGCGTAAACGCCGGAACGGCCACCGGGATAGATTTACGTTGACGTCGATCATTTAGCTTTCTACCGTCCGTAGTCCCTGCCTTCTCCGGCGGGGATTGCCAGCTTCCGCCGACTCTCGTATTATCATCCGTCAGAACGAATATCAGGGATTGCGGGTGAACATATGAACGACATTGCCGGCATCTCGCGACGCCAGCTGATTGGCGCTCTTGCGCTTTCTGGAATCCGGACCACGGCGGCAAACTCCAGCATTACCGTGGGACTCATCGGCTGCGGCGATCGCGGCATCCTGGTCGCGCGGCTCCTCGCGAAGACACCGGGCGCGCGGTTGGTGGCCTTGTGCGATCTGTTTGATGAAAAAATCGAAACGGCGAAACGCGAAATTCCCATCGAGTCGCCGCGCGTATATAAGGATTACCGGCAACTGCTTGCAAGCGATGTGGATGCCGTCATCATCGCCACGCCCGTATTTGTGCATCCGGATCATTTCGAAACAGCGGTGCAGGCCGGAAAACACATCTATATCGAAAAACCCGTGGCAGCGGATGTTGCGGGTGCGAAGCGCGTGATCAAGGCCGCAGATTTAGCAGATCGCCGCCTCAACATCGCTTTCGGCTTACAGGCCCGCTATGGTCCGGGGTATCGCAAAGCCAAGCAGTTGCTCGATTCCGGCGGTATCGGCGCCATTCGCATGGCGCACGCTCATTTCATCAAAGGAGACGTTACCGGCAACGAGCCTCTGGTGCCTCGCCCAAAAACCGAGGAAGAGAAGGTCCGCCACTGGAAACTATGGCGTGAGACGCACGGCGATTATATCGTTGAAACGTATTGCCACGGAATCGACGTGGTGAATTGGTTTCTGGGCTCCCACGCAGAAAGCGCATACGGCACCGGCGGCCGCACCATCCTTCGCGCCGGCGACAACATGGATCATGTCAACGTCACTTTCACCTATGCCAAAAACGTGCAGGCCGCGTTCACCGGGTCGCAGATCACGCCGCGGTTCTTTCGCTCGGCCATGGAGCAATTTTACGGAGAAAACGGGGTGATCGAGACCAGCCGTCAGTATTGGACTCATTACCGCGCGTCTGACGATACGGCGACTGAGACCATTCCCGGCGACATCACGGCCAATGCGGTCGCGGAGTTTGTGCAGCGGATCCATGCGGCTACGCCCGAGAATACCGGCGTACGCAGCGCCGAGAGCACTCTCACCGCGATCATGGCAAGGATGGCGATTGATCGGAAGCAGGAAATCAGTTGGTCCGACGTAATGGCTGCAGGCTGACGATCTCTACTGCAGCAGTTCGTCCAGAAACCGATCATCTCCTTGCGATAAGTAACGGTAACGAAAATTGCCGGGAAGCGGCGTCACCGCACCCATCCAACTGGTGGGATCCGTCCATATAACTTTTCGCGGCGCCAGGGCGGCGACCATGTCTTCGAGATCCCAGCGCTGGCAGAATCCCGGAATTACAGCCATGTGGAGATTCCGATTCAGGGGCCCATCGAACGCTGAAGCCAGGCTGTATGGCGTCCGGTCGAGCCAGATGCGCTGGATGCGTGAATCGACCGCCGCTGCCATGAGTAACCAAATTCCGGATTCGCCGCGGGCCATAGCGCGAATCGCTGCAGGGTCTACGTCCGGCCGCTTGCAGAGAAACTCGACGCCGCGTGAGATGTCAAACGCGCGCATGGCGGGCAGGTTTCGTCCAATCAGGAACGCCCGCGTATTGGCCAGGTAGTCGCCGCCGAAGGGCCGCTTGTCGTCGCTGCGCGGAAAACCTCGGGGAGCGAGTTCGAGTACGACTCGCTCGCGACGTGCGGCGCCGGCGGCTAAAGTGGATGGACCGGCATCGGTTTCGACGAGGAGCACGGCGGGCTTCCGCCCCGGTGTGCGGGGCGCCAGGAACCTTGCCTGCAGTTCGATGCCGGGCTCGACTTCAAGCACCAGCTGCTGCGAAACTACGTCCGACGTTCTCGATTCTTCTTTCACCCGGCTCGTGACCGGGTCGGCCTGGGCGGGCGGCATGAGGCTGCGAACCTCTTCGCTGACATTGCCCGTTCGCCGGGTGGCTTTCCTGCGCTGGTCAAGGCTTTCGTGGATCACCTGATACATTTCGCGGCTGCCGAGGTCCACGGTAGTTTGTCCGGATACGGTAGCCCACAATTCGTGATCGGGAACCAGATCAGCAGGTTCTTCTCTTGGATCGCCCTGCCCGTCTTTCAGCCATCGAATCATCCATTCATAGATTCGCTCACGCTGCGGTTGCGGCGTACCGTGCGGCCCGGGACCGACCGCCCAGTCCACGTGATCCTCCGCATGAAACAGGCGATACCATTCGCGCGCTTCGTGAAAGACGACACGTGCGCCTTCCAGCGGAAAAAAATCTTCGATCGTAGAGACGATCAGCCAAGGCTTGGGGGCAAAGAGCTCAACGTAGTCCGTTTCGTCCAGGCCCGACGAGAGAAAGTTCGGAATGCTCTGTTCGGAATCTCCCACGGGTCCGGTAAACAGGACACGATACGAATTCATCCAGCATGCCGGTGCGGCGGCCTTAATGCGCGCGTCGAGGGCGGAAACATAGGTGCTCAAAGTTCCGCCGCCGGAGCAACCGGTGCACCCGATGCGCTCGAGGTCGACTTCGGGCCGAGTGGCCAGGTAGTCGAGCGCGCGCATGCCGTCCCAGATCATATATCGCGCAAGATGCTCGCCCGCCAGCAAGCTCTGTGCGCCGGCTTGAAAGTGCTCTTCGGTGCTCCAGCCTCCGAGTGTGGCTCCGGTCCTCCGGTCGAATGCCTGTATACGCTCGCCCTGGCCGATTGGATCATAGGCAAAAGCGACGAATCCTTTTAATGCGAGATTCGTGGCCAGCCGCTGCTCGGCGGCTTTTCCCTGATCCCAGTGGCCGAGCATGATCAGCACGGCCGGGAAGCGTCCGGGCCGGTTGGGCCGGTAAAGGTCCCCGGTCACGTGGAAATTCGGAAGGCTTTCGAAAATCACCTTCTCGATGATGTAGTTTTGGCGGTCCACTCGCCCGGTAGTCTTGGCGTGCAAGGGGCCGTGGTAATCCGGAAGTCCACCGATTAGATCGATGATTTTGCGGCGCACGTCGTTTTGGCGCCTGGCGGCCGCCTCCAGGGTGGTCACTTTCCTGATCTCCGCTTCTCGAGCGTCTAACTGGTCCTGTGCGATGCGGTCCAGCCAGCCGGTGAGCTGAGTTTCGGCGGTTGTTTGGGCGCCAGCCGAGACAATGGATAGGACTGAAAACAAGAAAAAAGACGGCCGCATGGGGATTCTTTTGTTGAGAGTGTACACCCGTCCGAACCACACAAGTCAAAGGATGGGGAAAAACTCGCAGGTGGTGATTGGGTTACAGCGTTAAATGCCACATCCTGGCCCAGGGGTACACTGAGTAAGCCCTGCAAAGTGAGCTAGAACCTGAACGGCTAAAGACTTGCGTGAGCCGACGCAAACAATAAGGAGGGGACTTTATATATGTTGAGATCCTGGTTGCTGGCCGCTTTTGTCGCATTGGTGACCACGGGCGCGTTGTTGGCTGATGTCACCGGGTCAATTCTGGGGACGGTAACGGACTCCTCGTCGGCAGCGATGCCCGGAGTCCGCGTGACTGCCACGAACGTCGATACCGGCCTGTTGACGGAAGCAACGACCGACGTCGCCGGCCAGTATAGGATGCTGTCGCTCCCGGTCGGGCACTACACCGTGCAGGCGGCGGCTGGCGGTTTTCAGACTTTTGTCACCACCGGGATTGTGCTGACGGTGGACGAGCAACGGCGCGTGGACGTGGTGCTGCAAGTCGGGGCGACTCAGCAGGAAGTCAGTGTCAGTGCGAATGCTGTTCAGGTGGAAACGACCAATACCCAGCTGGGCGATGTGGTGGACCAGAAGAAGATCATGGAACTGCCGCTCAATGGCCGCAGCTTTGTCGACCTGTTCGGCCTGCAGCCTGGAGTAGCGCCGGCGAGCTCGCGCAATGAGGGTACCGGGACGATTTCAGTGAACGGGCAGCGCGAGAACAGCAATGGATTCCTGGTGAATGGCAGCGATGTGTCGGGCGCCGCGAATTTCGAAGCAGGAGTCGAGCCGAATCTCGATTCGATTCAGGAGTTCCGGCTCATTACGAATAGCTTCGACGCCGAGTATGGCCGGTTCAGCGGCGCTCTCATGAACACCATCACCAAGAGCGGATCGAATTCCATCCACGGCACGTTGTTCGAATTCCTCCGCAATGACGACCTGGATGCGCGAGGCTTCTTCGATACGGGTAAAGGCGCTTTGAAGAAAAATCAGTACGGATTCGCGGTAGGCGGACCGGCGATCAAGGACAAGCTATTCTGGTTCACCGACTATCAAGGTGACCGCCAGGTGAACGGCGGCACGGCTAGCGCGGTACAAGTGCTTTCGAACGCCGAGCGGCAGGGAGACGTTGGTGTTGCGAATCTTACCGGCACGGTGACCGGCTCGTATTGGGCGCAGGTGCTCTCGCAGCGTCTTGGGCAAACGGTGGTTAGCGGAGAATCGTACTCGCAGATTTTCCCGAACGGCATTATTCCACAGAGTGCCTGGTCTCCGGCCGCAAAGGGTACGATCGGGTTCATTCCGGCGCCGAACGTGGGCGGTAACACATACTCGTCTGCGGCAGTTTCGAAAAATTCAGTCGATCACAAGGGCGGGCAGCGGGTAGACTTCTTGAACAAGCTCACCGGAAACTGGTCGGGTTACTACCACATCGATGATTACAATCAGCTGGACCCATACGGGTCGAGCAGCTTTCCGACTGGTTTTGGAGCGGATGCCAGAAACCGGAACCAATTGGGCACACTCAGCAACACCTATATTCTGAGCCCGACCACAGTGAACGACTTTCACTTGAGCTACACGCGCATCGTTGCCCGCTCGGTCCCTGCGGGCAACACGCCACCGAGTCTTTCGAGCCTCGGATTCGTCACTGGTGCCGGCAGTCTGGGCATCAACAATTCGGGCCCCACGGGCTATTCGGCCGTACCATACATCGGCTTCAATAATTTCAGTTTCGGCGATCCGGGCACCAGCAATGGAATTCAAAACACGTACCAGATCGGCGATTCCTTCTCGAAAATAGCCGGCCGTCACGCTATCAAGGTTGGCGGCGAATACCGCTATTACCAGATGAACAACCGGAATGGCGGTGGATTCGTGGGTAATTTCAGCTTCACCGGCGGGGAAACCGGTTATGATGTGGCCGACTACCTACTCGGAGCGCCTTCGAGCTACGCACAGTCGAGCCCGCAAGTTTTGGACGGCCGGAGCCGGTACGGTGGCGCGTTCGCACAGGATTCATTCCGGCTCGCCTCAAACCTCACGTTGAATTACGGGGTGCGGTGGGACTTCAGCACACCGTGGTACGACACGCAGAACAAGATCGTGTCGCTCGTTCCGGGAGAACAGTCGACGCAGTATCCGACAGCGCCGCGCGGGCTGGTCTATCCCGGCGATCCCGGCATTCCGCGAACGCTGGCGCCGGTGCGCTATAACAACTTCGGGCCGCGCTTAGGCGTTGCATACTCGCCGAACCAGGCGGACGGATTCCTGGGGAAACTGTTCGGTGGTCCTGGCAAGACGAGTATCCGGGTAGGCACGGGGCTCTTCTACACAGCCATTCAGGACCAGACGCTGTATTGGATTATTGGCACGGTGCCGTTCGGAGAATATTGGGGATCGCCGGCGCCGCCGTTATTCGAGGAACCCTTCCGGACCCGGTCAACCGGAGACTCCCAAGGGCAGCCATTCCCTTATGTAATTCCGGCGCCGGGAAGCGCAGCCGCCAAGAACTTCAACTTCGCTCCCTACTTGCCGCTGGTGAGTACGCTGGGCTACGAGATTCACAACAAGCTACCGTACGCGATGCACTACAACTTCACCGTGCAGCGCCAACTAAGCGGATCGATGGTGTTGAGCATCGGCTACGTGGGTACATTCGGCCGGCACATGCTTTCGATTGTAGAAGCCAACCCGGCGGATTCGTCCCTCTGCCTCAGCCTTCGAGGGTCCGGCGTAGCGCCCGGAACTTTGGAGTGCGGCAAGTTCCTCGAAGACCAAACATTCACGCGGCCGGACGGCAGCAAAGTTTACGGCACGCGTCCGATATTCGGCTCGCAGAACTTTGGATACTCCTATTACGAAAGCAATTGGGCGAATTCCGACTACAATTCGCTCCAGACCAGCTTGCAGCGACAGGCGGGCAATTCGACCTTCCTGTTCGGGTACACCTGGTCGAAGTCTATGGACAACGGCTCATTCTTCAACGACCGCATGAATTACGCGAATCACGCGTTGAGCCGTTCGCTCTCTAATTTCGACGTCACGCACAATTTTGTTGGAAGCTACACCTACGCAATTCCGTTCGATAGGGCTTTTTCTACGCTTCCTAAAAAGTTAGTACAGGGCTGGTCGATTGCCGGCATCACGCGTTTCTCGACAGGTTTCCCGATTGGTGTGCTGGGCTCTTTTGATCAGTCGTTGCGGGGGACCCAGGGGCTCGATACACCTAATTTCTCCGGCTCAGTCCAGTACGCCGGCGATCCTCGTACCGACGGCCACCTGTGGATGACCCGGCAGGGCTTCAGCCTGCCACCGCTGGGGACTTTCGGCATGTCGCCGCGCCGATTCTTCCATGGGCCCGGTTTGGACAACTGGAACCTCGCGTTGCACAAAGACACCCAGATTCGGGAGCATCTGACATTTCAATTCCGGGCCGAGTTCTTCAACGTGTTCAACCATGCGCAGTTTGCCAATCCGAACGGCTACTTCGCGGGCACTACTTTCGGTTTGATCACAAGAGTGCAGGCGGATCCACGCATCGGCCAGGTTGCAGCGAAGTTCATTTTCTAAGCCTAGGCCCTAACCAGGCAGGCCATGGACCGGAGGGCATTTTTAGCGGTGACGGCGCTGGGTAGCACGCGTATACTCGGCGCCCACGACCGCATCCGCTGCGGCACGATCGGAACGGGCAACCGCGGGGCATATCTCACCGCCCAATTCAAAGAACTGGGTGTAGAAATGGCCGCGGTTTGCGACGTGTACGAACCGCACCTCCAGGATGGCCTGAAGGCTGCGTCGACCGGCGCCAAATCGTACATCGATTACCGCCGGCTCCTGGAGGACAAATCAATTGACGCCGTCGTGATCGCGACGCCGGATCACTGGCATGCGCAGATGCTGGTGGATGCCGTAGAGGCGGGGAAGGACGTCTACGTAGAGAAGCCGCTGGCCCACACCATCGAAGACGGTTTCCGGATGGTTGACGCCGTACGCCGCACGAAGCGCATTGCGCAGGTTGGGACGCAGCGGCGGAGCTACCCGCTGTATCAAGAGGCAAAACAGATCATTGATTCCGGAGTGACAGGACCGATCCGGCTGGTCAACGCCTGGTGGATGAATTCGTTGAAGGCCCTCAACACGGGGCCGCTCAAAGGAACTCTGGACTGGGAGCGCTTTCTCGGGCCGGCGCCGAAGCGCCCCATGGACCCTTTGCGATACTTCAACTGGCTGCAGTTCTCCGACTATTCGATCGGCTATCCCATCGGGCAGGCGGCGCACATCGCCGACGGTGTGCAGTGGATGATGAACGCAAAATATCCGTTGGCGGTGACCTGCTCGAGCGGCAAGCTGAACGTGGAGGGCGGGGAGATTCCCGAAACGGGCAGCATGTCGGTGGAGTTTCCGGAAAATTTTCTGCTGGTTTTCACCCTCACCTATAAAGCGATGCGATACCGCGCCTGCAATGATCAGATGCAGCAATTCCACGGCGACAAGGCGCGATTCGATTTGGGGCGCGAATCGTGGGCGCTTTACCCGCAAAGCACCGAAGTGGACGTGAAACCAAGCCGTGAACGGCGGGAGCCCGACACATTTGAGTCCGCAAGCCGCGCGCACATCCGAAACTTTCTGGATTGCGTGCGCGACCGGCGCGAGCCGAATGGAACGATCGAGGCGGGCCAATACACTAATGTCGTCTGCTGCATGGCCGCGGAGTCGCTCCGGCAGCGACGGCGAGTACGGTGGAATGAGGATACAAAAAGCCTCGCGTGATTTGCCGGCGAGCGGCTCCTGCCCGCCCGCGTTTCCAGTAAATCCATAATCCCATAGGCCCCACTGGAGGGAGCCAAAAATGTCCAACTGCAAATCCGAGACATCAACGCGAAGGGAATTTGTGCGAGCGGGCGGAGTAGCTATGGCCGGACTTGGCCTGGCGGGCCGTGGTTCTGCAGCCGGCGCCCACGAAACGCTCGCCATGGCCGGCGGGCCCAAGGCGGTCACCTATCCGGCCGACCGTCACACTGCCATTACTAAGTGGCCGCGTTTCGGCGACGCGGAGAAGAAGGCATTGCATGAGCTAATCGACAATACGGGCGATAGCAGCGCGTTTTACCGCGTACTGCCAGACCTCGAGAACGACTGGAAGGAGTACACAACATCCCCGTTCGTGAAGGCGCATATGAACGGCTCCAGTGCGCTGACCAGCATGTACTTTGCACTGGACTTACCACCGGGTTCAGAAATCATGGTGCCCTCCTACAATTTCTTCGCTGACTGCCTGGCCATGCGTTTCTTTGGCTACGTGCCGATTTTCGTGGATGTCGATCCCAAGACCTCCTGTTTTGATTTAGATGACGCGAAACGCAAGCTGACGAAGAACACGAGGGCACTGGTTCCCATGCACGCGTGGGGGTTGCCTTGTGAGCTGGACCATCTGCAGGATTTTGCAAACCAAAAGGGCCTGATTCTGCTGGAGGACGCAGCTCATTCTCACGGTGCTGCGATGCAGGGAAGAAAGACGGGCACGTGGGGGCAGATGGCGATCTTCAGTTTTCAAGGCAGCAAGCCGCTACCCGGGGTTGAGGGTGGAATGGGGATGTACCGTACGCGGGAGTACTTCGAACGTGCCGCGGCTTTCGGCCACTATGAAGATCCCGCGAAGTTTGGCGCCGACAGCCCGGTTCGCGCCTATGAAGGAACTGGTTTCGGCCAAAAGTACCGGATGCATCCTTTTGCCGCGGTCGTCATTCGCCAGCAATTGAAGGGATTGGACGAGCGCAACAGCGTGGTCAAGAAGAACGTGCGAGCACTGAATGACCGGCTGCTCCAATTACCGGGAATCAGTGAACCGCGGTGCCGGCCCGACCAAGATCGCGTTTATTACTACATGAGCATGCTCTTTTTCAACGAAGCCAAAGCCGGCTTTTCGCGGGCCGCTATGCTCAAAGCCGTGGAGGCCGAGGGCGTGCCGATCTCAACCTGGGATTATCCGGAGCAGCACAAGATGAAAATCTATTCCGAAGCCAAGTGGTGGCACCATCCGCCCCGGGTGCCCGATGCGATGCGGGGAAACCACGAGGTGAACCATACGCACTTTTTTCTGCCGCTGCTTCACGGCGAAGTGCCGGAGTTGATTGACCAGTACGTGGCAGCGTTCGAGAAGGTGTGGGCGCACCGGGCGACTTTGACTAAGGCCTAACGTGCCGCAGGGAATACGATCCTGCTCCGGTTGTTCGATAGAATCATGGGCGCATGACGCAATGGGGACGCAGGCGCTTCTTACAGACAGCAGGATCAGGGTTGTGGTTTTCAGCCTCTAAACGCGACAGCTTGGCGGCACCGGGCGGCGACGCAATCCGGTGCAAGGTTGTCGACAGCAACACCGGCAGCACGACGGCCGTGCGATTGCGGCTCACCGACGCGCATGGGCACGATGTGGTTCCCGCGGGACATCCCGCTGAACTGGCGCCCGATGCACAGCAGGGGGACGTGCGCTTCCAATCGAAGCGCTTCGCTTACGTTGACGGAACGTTCCAGCTTGACCCCAGGCTCCTGCCGTTGCGCTATCAGGCCATCAAGGGCTACGAGCATCTCATCTCGGAGGGCCAAATTTCTCCAGGGGACGCAAGGGACGGGGAGATTGTCATTCGTCTCTCACGGTGGTCGTCTCTCGCGGATCGCGGCTGGTACGGGGGCGACATTCACATCCACCACATCGCGCCCAAGACGTGCCGCCTGGAAATGGAAGCCGAGGATCTGGACGTCGCCAACATTCTGACCTCCGACTTCACGGCGGATCAATTTGAGTTTGAAGGGAAGCTCAATCGAAATTCCAGTGCACGACGGCTCATTTATGTGAACCAGGAATTCCGTAATGACCAACTGGGCCACATGTGCCTGCTCAATCTGAAGCGGCTGGTAGAGCCGGTGAAAACCATGCAGGCCTATCACTATCCGTTACACCTGCGGGCCTGTGATGAAACGCGTGCGCAGGGCGGGTACGTGTCGTGGGCACACTTCCCGAGCTGGCCGGGAGTGGAGAGCCCGCTCGACGTCGCCATGGAGAAACTGGACGGACTGGAAATTTTGTCCGTGCTGGAGCCTCGCGAACTGCCGGTCTTCATGCGGCAGGTGGTGCCCGAGCTGGAAGCGAACGACGGGTTGCGCCTTTGGTACCGCTACCTGAACTGCGGCTTCCGCCTCACGGCGACTGCGGGTACGGATAAGATGACCACTTTTGTCACTGTGGGTGCCAACCGCGTATATGCACACGTAGACGGCGCATTCAATTACGAGAATTGGATCGCGGCGTTGAAGCAGGGAAGAACGTTCGTCACAAACTCACCGGTTCTCTCGTTCACCGTAAACGGCCGGGAACCGGGGTCCATACTCGCTTTTGACTCGAAGGCCCGGAGCACGGCCGAAGTGCACGCGCTCGCGGAAAGCCAGTTGCCCTATGACAGACTGGAAATCGTTTGCAATGGAGCCGTGATCGGGCAGGCGAGCCCGAGCGGCAGCGGTCATCGTACCGAGATTCACCTGGAGCACCTAATCCGCAAAAGCTGCTGGCTGGCGGCGCGGGTTGTCGAAGATCTGGAGAAATACCGTAAACAAGGCGTGGCCTTTCCCGATGTCCATGTCACGCAGGGTACGCGCCTGAGCGACTACTACGGGACGCGCCGTCCCGAGACGGTATTTGCGCACTCGTCACCCGTATATGCAATACGAGATCAGGAACCCATACGCAGTGACGACGATGCCGAGTATTACGTGCGGTATCTGGACAACGCCATTGAGTGGCTGAAACGGGAGGCGAAATTCGCACGGCCGAGTGATAGGCAAGCGTCCATCCAGGCGTTTCAGCAGGGGCGTGGCGTATTTGCATCACGGGCGCGTGAAGCCCGGGCGCAGCGCAGCTGAACAGAGCATGCCTATGGAGATTATTACACTTGCGAATCTGGGGTCGCGCGCCGGTTTGGGGCGAGCCGCATCGCCGTCCACCCGGCCGGGCAAATTTGCGGAGGTATTCGCTCGCGGGGATGCAGCCGTTCAGCCATTCCCGGACCTCATGTCGGCGGCGTATGAGATTCGCATGTCTCACCCCCGGGGCGCCGATTTGATTCTTATTGGAATGTCGGCGGTTCAGGGGATGAAAATCATCCAAGATTGCTGGGGGGTAACCGTGCTGATCGGCCTTCCCCCGTCCAGTCTGGCAATGTTTTCTCCCGAGACAGGCGATGAGGTGCGTGTCGCGTTCGATCAAGGGGCACTGCGGCCCGCGGGAGTGATCGGGTTTTTGTGGGACGGCGGAAACGCCCCAACTTCCGGTCCTCCAGAGTCGAAGCCTACTGCTGTTCATTCGAGGCTGGACAGTGTTCACCACCTCCGGCGTTTGAATCTCGCGTAAACCTATTCGCAAACATGATTACTGCCTACGGATGGCTAGTCCCGCAGCCCAGAACCACCGTTAGGCTGTGCCATGGGAGGTTCGATAACGGAAGGGGCCGTCGCTCCGTTCTTGACCTCTATCGATCCGCGCCCCATGCGCAGATAGATTTGTCGTGCGGGAGCGGTCCCCTCTCGCACGAAGTGCGTCCCTGCCATGTAGCGGTGGCCGTTTCCCACAAAATCCGACGAGACGCTACCCAGCCCGGTTTTTGCATCGATCGAATAGGAACCGGGCTCCGGCAATAGGACGATCATGTCCCCGGTATGGCTGCGGACGTCGATATCTCCAGCTATGTCACTTACCCAAACATAGCCGCTATCATTTCGAACATCCAATTTCGAATTGCGGGGCACACGAATTCGGTAATCTGGCGTCATCCCGTGGCGAGGGCTCGGCAGCCATGGAAGGATAGACACTTTCGTGCGCACGGCGGGAGTCGTGGAGATAGTCAACTCCGTTTCAGATGAGTGTTCTGTTACGACGCGGACTTTGTCAAACCGCTGCTCCTCCTTCTCTCTCTGACCCGGATCATAAAACTTGTCTGTGGATTTGATCACAGAGATCTCCACATCGGGCTCATCCCAGCCCTCGACAGCCAGATAGCCGTAGGAACCCTGAATGCGGATGCGTCCGGCAGACGTGAATGGGACGCGCTCTGTCTTGCTCACCTCAAACGACTGTTTGGGCCCGGCCTGTGCCGCGGCCACTACGCATAGAGCCGGCGTCAAAATCAGCCAAACGGCGTTCATAGGTTTACGCCTCAATTTTTTGCGCACGGGCAGCCTTCACGATCTTCAGATATCGCCGGGCGAGCTCACGAATCTGTTCTTCTTTCATCTTGGGTAGCCCTTCCGGGTTGATCAGCTCCGAGCCGATCCCGAGCGCCGTTGCCCCAGCCAGAATGAAATTGCCTGCAGTTTGTTGGTTCACGCCACCCGTGGCGATCAACGGAACCCTCGGGAACGGCAGCTTCAGCGCTCGAATATAATTGGGACCGCCCAAAGGTCCGCAGGGAAAGATCTTCACGAAATCGACTCCCATCCTCCATGCAGCAATCACGTCGGTAGGGGTCATGGCGCCGGGAAAGACCACAACCTCGTTCTTCAGCGCGAACTCCACGACATCCGGAACCAGGCCGGTACTGGTCAGGAATTTGGCGCCGGCATCGATACACCGCTGTGCCGTGTCGGTATCCAGGACGGTTCCCGCGCCGACAACCATCTGTGGAAACGTCTTGGTCAGATGTGCAATCACATCGATCGCTTCCGGTACTGTCATAGTGATCTCGGCGATCGGAATGCCGGCGTTGTTTACGGCCTCGGCAGCGAATCGCGCACGACCGGCCTTGGCCACGCGAATTCCTGGAATGATTCCGATGTCTTCAATCCGCTCTCGAACCTGTGCCTTAGTCATGGATTTCACGTTCCATTTCGCATTTCATACGTGCCGGCAGCGGGCGTCGAATCAAAGTAGTTCCCTTATCCCTACCGCCTGGCGAAGCTGCTCTATGGCAGTCAGGTACGCCGCCACCGCCTCCCTATAGGAAAGCTGAGTGGCGCGATAATTGCGCTCCGCGTCCAGGAAGTCGAGCAGCGCTATCGCGCCCCGGCGGTAAGCGTACTCGCTGATGTCGCGGCTTTTCTCTGCTACATCGAGATAGGCGGATTTGTAAAGGTGAGCGATCCGGCCGTTCTCCTGTAGAGCTTCATACGCATCTCGTACGTCCGTCAGTACCTGCCCTTGGGCTGCTTTTTGCTGCTGGTCGGCTTGTCGGATAGCAATCCTCGTTTGAGCGATATTGCCTTGATTGCGGTCAAAAATGGCGAGAGGAATGCTAAAAGACCAAGTAGCGCCGTTGATTCCGTTGACGTGCGAGTAGTTGCCCGAAATGGTGAAATCCTGCTTGGCGTTCGCTTGAGCCAGCGCATATTGGCTGTTGGCGGCGGTCACACCCAACACGGCGGCGTGCAAATCTGGCCGATTCTGCAGCGCTTTGGCCTGCAACTCTTCGAGGGTGACCAATAGTGGCCGATACTCGAACTCGCCCACGACATCGTACTCTGCTGGCACCGATTCGTAGCCGAGCTGCTGCCGGAGATCCGAAAGTGCTTGCGCCTTGTTGAGCAACGCTTGCTGGACATCACCTTCGAATTGTACGAGCTGAAGCGTGATTTTAAGATAGTCGTTCTCGCTTAGAGCGCCAATTTTGTGTTGCCTCTCGCTAATTTCCACGGTTTGGCGGAAGCTCTTCAGATCGCGTTCGGCAAGATCTAAGGTAGATTCCGCGAGCTGGGCATTTACGAATAGAGAGCCCACCTGGAACGCGATACCACGAGCGTTGTCCGCAACCTGCGACCGCGTCACGGCAGTTGCATCTCTTGCAGCTGCCAACCTGCGCGCGCGCTTGTGCCCACGCTCCACCATGTAACTCAGTCCGATGTCTCCTTCGGTTGAGCTCTGCAGATACTGCCCGATGGTCTGACCTTGCGGGCGGGAGAAAATCGGCAAATATTCCCAGTCGACGAAGAGCGTCGGATTTGGTCTGAGATTGGCCGTGATTTCGGCAGCCTGGTTCTGTTGAATCGTTGTTTGCGCTGCCAGCAAGGTATGGTTGTGTTGCAGCGCTAATTGAATGGCCTGATCCAACGTAATGCGCGTGGGTGTTTGGGCGAGCAACCAATTGGCCGCAATCAGCGCGCTTGATGCGACGATTAGGCGAATCCGGATGTTCATCGAAGGCAAGTCAGTTTTCATAGCGCCTCGAAGGAACCCTCCGGTTCTGGAAGCTGATCGCCGTCCTTCGCGATCCAGACGTAGAAAGTCGGGAGCAATACGATGCTCAGCAGCAGGTCTGAAATCAGACCACCCACTATCACGATGGCAAAAGGACGTTGCGAATCCGATCCGATATCGTGCGACAGGGCCGCCGGCAGAAGTCCCAGCGTCGCCACCAGCATGGTCATCATGATGGGACGAAGCCGCAGGACCGCGCCCTCCACGGCGGCATCTACGATTGAATGTCCGCGCGCACGAAGCTGGTTGATGTACTCCAGCATGATCACACCGGTCTGCACCGAGACACCAAAGAGGGCCAGCATTCCCACGCCAGAGGAAACGCTAAGGTAAGTTCCGGTAAGCAGCAACGCCAGGAAGCCGCCCACTCGCGCCAGGGCCACATTGAGCAAAATCAGAAGCGACCACTTAAATGATCGAAACATAGTGTAGAGGATGATGAAGATGACCAGAATCGTCAGGGGAACAATCACAGCCAGCCTTGCTTCGGCACGCTGCTCGCTCTCATATTCTCCTGACCAGCCGATGCGATAACCCGGCGGCAGTTTTACTTGCTGGCTAATCCGCTTAATCGCTTCTTCCACCGTGGTTCCCAAGTCTCGTCCTCTGACACTGAACGTCACTGCCACGTATCGGCTGTTACCTTCCCTATAAATGTCATATGCACCGTCTTTGATCTCCACGTTAGTAAGTTGCGCCAATGATACTCGTTCACCCGAAGGAGACAGCAGCCGAATTCTTTGGATCGCCTGCTGAGTATTGCGGTATGGCGCTTGATACCGCGCCACGACGTCGTACCGCTGCTCACCGATCAGCACCTGACTGACAGCATTGCCGCCTACCGCTGTCTGAACCGAGTCCTGGATGTCCGCTACATTGATTCCAAAACGAGCGGCTTGCCGGCGATCGATACTCAGGTTCAGATTCGGTTGGCCGAAGTCTCGTAGGAGCTTGACGTCATGCATGCCCGCGATGCCTGAGATCACAGCCGTCACTTCTTCGCCTTTGTGCTCCAAAGTCTTCAAGTCATCTCCAAAAATCTTGAGAGCCAGCGCACCCTTGGTGCCGGTGAGAGTTTCGCCGACGTTGTCTTCTATCGGCTGTGAGAAGTTCCAGATCGCGCCGGGGTACTTTTCCAGCGCACGAGTCATAGCTGCGATGAGCTTCTCCTTGCCTTTGTGAAATACCGGCCGCCATTGGTCGTGCGGCCTCAAATCCACGAAGTATTCGGTGTTGCCGAAGCCGCCGGTGTCGGTACCGTCATCCGGCCGGCCAACCTCGGATACGACCGTTTTGACCTCGGGGAATGATGCGAAAACATGCCGGCAGTTGTTGGCAAACTTCTCGGCCTCCGAAAGGCTCGTACTGTTCGCCAAAGTGCCTCGCGCCCATATGGCGCCTTCGTCCAGATGCGGCAGGAATTCCGCGCCGATGACCCCTCCAAAGCCCAGGTACACGGTTCCGGCCAAAGCAACCGCACCCACGCAAGCCACAACCCAACGATGCTGGACCGCCCAACGCAATCGTCGCCGATACTGCTCCGTAAGAAGGTCCATCACTGGATTACGTCTTTCGCGCACCCCTTTGCGGAAAAACGTCGCAGCCAATACGGGAGCAATCAGGATGGAGAACGTCATGGCGCCCAAGAGGGCAAAGGCGACAGTCCAAGCCATTGGGCGAAACAACCGGCCCTCCACACGTTGCAGAGTAAAGATAGGCAGGTAAGCGGTGATGATGATCGCAATGGCGTAAAACACCGGCCGCTGAACTTCATGGCACGCCTCGCGGATGAGTTCCGCAGTTGTTTTAGGACCAGCCAGGCTGTCCCGTCGAGCATGTGCAAGATGCCGGATGATGTTTTCCACCATCACGACGGCACCGTCCACAACCATGCCGAAATCGAGGGCGCCAAGTGACAGAAGGTTAGCCGGGATTTTGCTCAAATCGAGCCAAATTGAGGCGAATAGGAGCGAGAACGGTATTGTCAGCGCAACAATAAGCGCGGCGCGGACGTTCAACAAAAACAGGAAAAGAACGATGCTGACCAGCACCATCCCTTCGACCAGGTTGTGCATCACCGTATTTAAGGTGAAGTGAAGAAGGTCGCTGCGGTCGAGCATGGGAACCACCTGCACTCCGGGCGGCAGAATGCCATGGTTGAGCTCGTAGACTTTTTTGTGGAGCGCGTCCAGGGTTGGTTGCTCTTCGGCACCCTTGCGCAATAAAACCGCGCCCTGGATGACGTCGGGCTCGTCAATGATGCGCCCGTCTTCCAAGTGATTCGCCCGGGCCATATGGCCCAGCCGGATTTTGGGGCCCTGGACAACGTCTGCAATATCTCTCACCCGCAGTGCCGTGCCTGTCTGGGTCTTCAATACCGTTTGCTCGATGTCGCGCACGCCGCCGAACAATCCGAGCGCGCGAACGTTCATCTGTTGCATGCCTACTTCAACGAAGCTGCCGCCGGCATTGATGTTGTTGTTGGCGAGTTGCTGCTCCACCTGTCCGATGCTCAATCCATAGGAGACGAGCTTGTTCGGGTCGATCCGCACTTGATATTCGCGCACGGTACCGCCAAAATCCGAAACATCCACGACGTTGGGTACCGATTTGAACTGCTTGAGCAGGACCCAATCCTCGAGGGATCTCAATTCCATCAGGTCGTAGCGGGGATTGCTGCTGCGCAACGTATACCAATAGATCTGGCCCGTGGTGCTCCAGTCAGTGCCAATCTGCGGTTGAAGGTTTTGACCGGAGGGAAGATTGACCTGGGTTAGCCTCTCCAGTACTTTCTGCCGGTTCCAATCGTTCACGGAGGTGTCATCGAAAATCATGATCACGAACGACAACCCGAAGATGGACTCGGAACGCAAATAAGTCATGTGCGGCATCCCAGCCATCTGAATTTCAATCGGGATGGTGACTTGCTGTTCCACCTCTTCCGCTGAGCGCCCCGGCCACTGCGTGATGACGGTGACGTAGTTGTCTGCGATATCTGGATAGGCTTCGACTGGGAGATTATGAAACGAAATGGCGCCCCAACCAGCCAGGAGGGCCGCACAGGCCAATACAACGAACTTATTGTTGAGCGCAAAATCGACGAGGGCGCGAATCATGATGATTTCCCGTCTCTCAGGCGCGTGGATAGATGGTCATTGCGCCAGCACATGGTCCAGCACCAATGCGTTGGTGACCACCTGCTGCCCCGGCTGGAGTCCAGACTTGATTTCCTGCAGATTCGTGCTGTCCGCCATGAGGTCTCCACTGACGACTTCCAGGCGGCGGAACTTCCCGCCGCGCTCGGGAACGAACACGAAATCCCGATCGTGCATGTGCATGACGGCCGATGCAGGGACTATCGTATGCACCTCGTGGGTCTGGCCGCGGAAGGTGGCCCGGGCGAACATACCCAAACGCATGATTCCCGGGTTGGAAACCTCGATGCGAACCTTGCCGGTGCGGATATTGGGATCGAGAATGGCCCCGATGTTACTGATCTCGCCCTTAAATTTGCGCTCGGGGAATGCGTTCAGACTGATCTCAGCCGCATCACCGAGCCGGACACCCGCGAGATCATTCTCGTAAACGTCGCAGACCACCCACACGGAAGACAGATCGGAAATCGTGAAAGGGCTCGGTGTATTGAAGGCTTGCACCGCGGATCCCTTTGTTACCTGCTGATCTGTGATGACTCCCGATACCGGCGCCAATATATCGACCATGCCGGCCGGCTTCTCAGGGTCGTTGCCCAGCAACCGCAGATGCTCCGACATCGTTTCAAGATCCACTTTGGCCTTGTCCTCGACATCCTGGGCAATTTGGAGGTCGTTTAAAGCAATTGCCCCGTGCTCATACAAATCTTTGGAACGTTCGAGTTGGGCCCGCGCTAAAATCTCGTCCGCAACCGCTTTCCGATAGTTCGAATAGCCTCCGGAAACATCGTCGCTGCGAATCGTTAGTAATAGCTGGCCTTTCCTCACCGTATCGCCAAGACGCGCGTGGATCCCCATGACGCGCCCGGAGGCTAGCGAAACGACGGGAACGTTTCGCGCTATGTCAGGGGTGACGGTTCCCGTAACCACTAACTCGGAGCTTGCGGATCGCTCAGTCGCTGTTGCCAGTGGAAATTGCTCGGGGTGGTCGACAGTGAAGATCCCTGGGTCGGGTGCGGTGACGATATTGGGAGGAGGTGGCACTCCTATCGTGGCAGCGTCGGCGTCTCCCTGAGCGTGCGCCTTGCCGCAGCGGGTAAGGAGAACTGCCGGGGAAACTAACAGCAGGAATAGAACCAATCTGTTAAGCGTTTTTGTCATCGAACCCATCCATCTGACGTTTTTCTCGAATTCTCCGACGTTCGTGGTCAGAGTTCGAGGTTCCCGGCAAACTGCATTTCACTTAGATCGAAGGTTTCAGCCACGACAATTCGTCCGATGCGTGCCGAAAACTGAACCTGTCGATCTTTCGCCGTGATTTCAGCCGACAGGGGAAAAAGATAGACGACGACGAGGTCATCTTCCCGCTGAAACACCTCTACGCGCACGGGTTTGACATCCCGCTTACCGTCTCGCTTCAATACCGCGAAACCCTTCAACGGCTCCCCGAGTTTTTCAGGATCACCGTTGACACCCGCACCGGGAACGCCGTAAACAGCGATACGGTAACCATCGCCCTCCAACGTTGGGGGTTCTGTTTCGCGTGCCTTAAATTCGGCAAGCCGAATGGGAAGCGCGCTCTCCCATCGCAACCGGAGCTTAATTGGCTGGGATTGCGACCGGCTACTGCGGTCATCTCCGCCTGGGCCCGTAAGGATGTTGGGCGACACCTTCGGCCCACTGCCCTTCGGATCCACACCTTCATTGCCCACACCCCGGGGCTGCCCCATTTTTCCGCCTTCCCTGAGCTGATCCTCGGTCAGACGTCTAGTCACAACTGCGGTCACCTCCCTGGCCCAAGGCGACTTTGTGAGGACATGTTTGGCATCCTGCTCGGTCCACTGTGGCGCCGGCTTGTTCTTCCAAGCTTCGTCAGCTGGGAAGACGAACCGCCCGGCAAAGAAAAGCAGGAGAACTGGCAGCACGTGCTTCAATGGGACGGATTCCTCACCTCAGAATTTCACCATCACCCCAATCGACACCTTTGCCTCACTACGGCGGAGATCAGGAAACCACACGCTACCGAGCCCGCCACCACACGCCGCTTGCGCTGCACCTAAGTTGTTTGTTCCCGCCGACGCACCCGACATACACGTGTAATCCTGAGGAGCACCGTTATTTCCGCCGGGCGGCGTAATACCGCCCCGCCCAGCGAAATAGGGAACGTCGGAGTGCCGATAGCCGGCTTCCAGCCACCAGGTAATGTATTGCCGTGGCATCCAGTGGAAAGTAACCGTGCTGTCCCACATGTGCGCTCGCTGCCCCGCGTTTTCGGTGAAATACGGTGAACCCGAGATCGCATCGGCTCCATCAATCGGCGGCAGCAAAGTGAGGTAGCGGCCCCAATTACTCATTTCGCCGCCGCCGAGCGTGATAGCGTATTCGTCTTTGTGAAACCACAAACGGTCGTACAGCATCCAGCCAACGAACGCTGATTTGTTATGGCTCGGAGCACCTGTACACGTAATTCCCCCGCCGTATTGGCAGCCGGCGTCCGCTGTTAGGGAGAACGCCATCTTCGAAAGACTCGTGCTCTCAGGCCTGTTGTAGTAGCGAAGCTCAATGCTGTCGTCTGTGTGGATGCGTTCCGTCTTCGGGAGACCCAGGTTATCCTGGCCATAGCCGTACTGGTTGGCAACCAGCTTGAACCACTCTCTTGGCATCCAGAGAAGCTGCCCGCCCAGTCCCTGGTGCCCATTGAAGCGTGCATACGACTGCCATCCATTTATGAACCACGGTTCAATCTTCAACTTATTCGTCGGGAACCACTGCACACGAACGCCGTTGAAAAACCAAGGCGTGTTTGAAGACACGTAGGACGGCTGGTATGTCCAATTATCAAAGTTGTAATAACTGAATAAACCGATATACGAAACAAAAATGCCAGCATCAACATTGAGCCCATGATTGACATTGAAATGATATCCGCCATAGGCCTCGGAAACATATCGGTAGGCGTTGCGGAGGTCCCATTGACCGACAGCCGCGCTGGCATCATTGCGTGGCGTAGTTGTGGCGAATAATCCTTGCATGAACAGTATCCGGCCGCGAACGTTCTGCCAATGGAAATCCCCACCCACGCTGGCCTGCTCCACCTGAACCTCGCCCGATCGGAACGATTCCGTCGCTCCGGCAATTGTGTGATCGATCGGCTGATTAAAATCCGTCATGAAGTGCGCGTCAAATCTAACTTCCGGGGTGAAGAACTTCGTGTCGAGCACGGTGTCCTTATTGCGCGGTGAGCCGTTCAGCCAGGTGAAGTCGCCGAACGCAAACGGAGTGAAGTTGTCGACCCCTGTGGTTGATTCAGGCGCCTGCATCGCCTCAGGAATGACGTGTTCTGGGGGCGCAACTTGCGTGGGTGGCGGTGCGAGCGTTCCCTTGCTGGCCTGTGGCCCGGGAGCGTTGCCTGGTGGCCCTGAGGGTGATGCCCCTGGGTTGGATGCGATCAGTATCTTGTCCGCTGGTCTGCCGAGTGTGTTCCGTTGAATGGGAATAGCCGCAGGGTCATTCACAACGGTAGCGAGCAGAGTTCGCGGCGCCTTTTCAGCGCCCCCCTCGAACGCCGCTTCCTGCCGGGACTTCAGTTGCGCCTCGAGTTCCTCGATACGCGTCTTCATGGCCTCAAGCTCGCGGATAAGTGCATCGTTCGACGAACTGGCGTTTGCAACATCCGCCCTAGCAGGTGCGGCTACAAGGTGAAGGTCGACGCGGTAAGTTCCGGCGGAACCCACCTCGACGGAAGCGGATGTTTTTGCAAACCCATCCTTACTGGCTGTTACTTCGTACTGCCCTGAATGCAAATTCTCGATCGAGAAAGTTCCGTCAAGGCCGCTAACGGCAGCACTGTCCACTCCCGTGCTGACGTTGTGTAAGACAATCCGTGCATCCGCAACGGATCGCCCGTTCGCAGCTTCCGAAGCAGTACCTATTACTGCTGCCGATCGCGACTGCCCAAAGGCGGGGACAGCAGCGGCGAGTTGAATCACCAGGAGCGCCGGCATGGCCAGCGAAACGACGCGGTTCCTGTTCATGAAGTTTGTTCCTTGCGTAGATCTCAGTGTTTTTGTTGCCGAGCGCGTTCTCTCAAGCAGTAACCGTTCGCCAATCTGAAGTGCACTTGTAATGTTGGAATAGGTCGGGTTTCGAGTGATACATACCGCAATTCTGGATCAAAGCAGCTTAAAAAGTCATAAAGACTTCCTTAAGGCTTGCTTCTAGCAGGAAACGCTTATTGTTGGTTCAGCTCCGATTTGAACTTCGTAGAACTAGTCCAGCCGACTGGGGGAAATGCCTGGAGACGGGTTAGCAGGTTACGTGCCCGTTGCGTTGCCTCCGGGCATCTCTCGACCGAAAGAAAATTAGACATTCTTAAGACTCTATTTACAAGTTCTTAATGCCGTTGGGGCTAGCATGATATCCACCGGTGTGTTGGCTGGCAGCGGACCGGGTCCTCCTAGTTGCCGCCGGGCAGCAGCAGGATTTACAAGTGGCACCCAACTCCTCCTGGTCGCCTGCTGCATGCAGGAGGGGTCGCAGCGAAGGCTGTACTGGCAAAACCGTTTGAACAAGCGAAGCCGCGCGAGTACCTAGCACGCTTTGTAACAAATTGGTTGCAGGAGGCGACCAGCACGCAAATACCCGCCGAGAATAGGCGCACCTGTCGGAATTCTCAAAGTGGGTTCAGCTCCGCCTCCTTGCCTGTTTCCAACCTCTCAAACCACGTGTTTCTCCACCGCTCGGAAGCCCAGTAATCCAGTGACGATGAACTCGCCCTGATTTTGATCTATTTTTTCTCGCCGATTCGCCTCTCGGCTGGTCATCTTAGAAAGTTGACATGCCTCCTGGCGGATACCACGAGGTCACTCAGGGAAGAGGCCGCCGCGCCCCATTGCGCGTCGGATGCCCGAATTGGGCAGGCACGTGGCTGGCACCCAACATACGAGAATCGCTAAACCTTGGCAACTGTTTCTATTCTCGCCACGCCTGAGCGGAACAGTTCCGGTTTGATTTCGGCCCCGATGCCGGGCAGTTCGGGCGGCGTCACATACCCATCCTTAGGAAACGGAACGTTGTTCACGAAGTATGGATACTGGTGAGCATATTTCCAGTAGTTGCTCTCCATGATGAGAAGGTCAGGAAGCGCCGTCGCTAGATGAGCCGTGCACATGAAGAGCAGTGGGCCGCCGCAAGTGTGCGGAGACGTCGGGACCATGTAGGTTTCGGCCATATCCGAAATTCTCCTTCCTTCCGAAGGACCTCCGCACCAGGTGAGGTCGTACATGAGCACGTCGCAAGCCTTCAATTCTAGGAACTCGCGGTACTCATAGCGGCTGGTGAGGGTTTCGCTGATGCAGATGGGCACGCTGGTCTCGGCTGCGAGCCGTGCATAGCTCTTGGCATTGCCGCTCAACATCGCGTCTTCGAGATACATGATGTGGTACGGTTCGATCGCCTTGGCGACTCGCGTTGCGCTGGGGAAATCAAACCGGCCCCAACAGTCCACGCAGATGTCCATTTTGTTGCCGACGCCGTCGCGAATCTCGCGTATCCAACCCAGCCCTTCTTCCAGCGCCTGGTTTGAGAGATAGTGGTCGGGCGCGTCGAACGGGTAAATCTTCATACCCGTGACGCCGAGGTCGAGCAGGAATCTCACGATCTTCATCGTGTCGCGGCCCATCTTCATATCGTTGATGGCCCAATAGTCGGTGGTCGTATTGTAAACACGCACTCGCGAGCGGGTTTTTCCTCCAAGCAGCCGGTAAAGCGGGAGACCGGAGGCCTGACCCAAAATGTCGAGTTGCGCCATATTGACCGCGCTTAGAAGCCGCATCTCGGCGCCGCCCGTAGTCCTCATGGTTCCTTCGAAGTGCAGGTCGCGCCAGATGCCGTCGATGTCGCGAGGATCACGTCCGATGATCAGATGAGCGTGCTCTTTGAGAGCTCCAATCTCCGCTTGCGGGTACGGGTAGGTTTCTCCCGTTCCGACGATGCCCTTGTCGGTGTGCAGTTGCACCCACCAGAATTCGGCGCCATCTTCATTTCCACCGGAACCACCGCCAATGTGCAGATCCTTGTGGAACGTGATGGCATCGATCCTCGTTATCTTCATGGGCTCCGTGCCGTCTCTTGCTGCCCGTGTCGCGGCTGGAAGCGCCGAGTTTCCCAATGCCGCCAGAGCAGTAAAGCCGGTGTGCTGCAGAAAAGTTCTTCGGTTCAGGCTCATGACCAGTCCACACTCCGGAGTGTACGACAAGGTTGCATGGTTTGCCTGGACGTATATCTTGAAAAGCGAGCTGATCTGAAGGTGCACTCAATCGCGAGTTGCACAACGCAAACGGCCCTGCTTATCGGTCACCGTGCCAAATCCGGCGTATTCACCCGGCCTGTAGCACCGTCAAAGCCGAGGTTCAGGTGGCTTCCGTTTGGAGCGGCCGGACCTGCCCGGTTGCAGCTGGACAACGGGAGGATTTCAAACTACAAGTAAGCTCCCCGAAGTCTTTCTGTTCCCTTCCTGCACGCAGGAGGGCGTTGGAGAGCCTCCTGTTTCCAGTTAACGCAGGGCGATCTTCTGAGCCATGCTGCGCGGCCCGCAATCACCTCAGCGGAGACTGCAGCACGCAGGGCGGCGTTGGCTCGCGCCATTCTGGTCATGCAATATATGGCCGCGAGCGCGGCAGCGGTGTGGATCGGGTGGACTTGAGATAGTCGTCCATCCGTCCGGCTCGCGCCTTCGCGAGGAACGCTTCTTTCCGCGCTTGGATGTTTTGATCACCGCCGTCGCCGGCCTCGCTTCCGGAGCCTCCGCGCGACGCTGCGAGCGAGCGCAACGCGTTTGCCGCTAAAGGGCCTGGATCATCGAAGCGAGCTGCGCTGCATCGTGGCCGTTGTTGCGTCCGGTTGTATATACAGTCGTAGCTCGGATCAACTATTCCGGCCGCGAATGTCGATGGCCGGTCCGTTTGGTGTGCTAGAGTATCGGCACCGCCAAGCCGGCGATGGGGGGGCGCCGTATCCTGCCAATCGAAACAAGTTCAGGCGGTGGGAGGAGGCAACGATGCAGAACGAAGCTGATTGCAACTCGCCGGAGTCGAGGAAAGCGGTCTTTCGAACCCTGGTGGATCTCTATGCTACTGGAGATGTCATGGCGCTGGATCAGGTGATCCCGCCCGATTATGTCGGGCACACCTCAGCCGGTGACCGCGACCGGGAAGGATTCCTTCAAAGCATCCTATTTTTTCACAAGCTGTATATCTACACTCCTGGTTCGTTTCGCATCGAAGACCAGTTGGTGGACGGGGAGAAAGTCGTCACTCGCATGACAGCCAAAGTGAAGTTGCGGAAAACCGGAGAGCCCGTGACGTTACTGGGCATCAATATCGCTCGCATTGTTGACGGCAAAATCTTCGAAGAATGGAATACGTGGGAGCAATTGAAGATCCCGCAAGGCTAGCGCGCTGCTGAAATAACCTCGACTTCCGCTCAAATTGCCTTGGATTCTAGTATCCTGTCGCTGAGAAACAATTAGCACGCAGTCGGTTTCTAGTATGCCTTTCCAGGCGGAAGCCATCACAGTGACACCCGAGGAAAGGACCGAACTGGAGCAGATGACGCAATCGCGGACGCTGCCCGCTGGATACCACAGCGCCAACGATCTCGCGATGGAGGCGCCGCCTTCTGTAACAGTGCATGGCTGTTTGTTGGAGATCCGCCACCCAGGACAAAAGCCGTCCGTGATTAGGCCGGTCCTGCAGGCAAAAGTGCTGGAGGCGACGCGACGGAATCCTGCCGATGGTTCGACGCATTGGTCTTGCCGGAAATTGGCCAAACATCTGCAGGTCTGCAAGGATAGGGTACAACGCATCTGGCATAAAGCGCGCCTGAAGCCGCATCGGTTAGAGCGCTACATGGCCAGTAATGATCCGGATTTCGAAAGCAAGGCGGCTGATTTCATCGCTCTGTACCTTAGCCCGCCACAGCATGCCGCGGTGTTCTGCGTCGACGAGAAGGCAGCTATCCAGGCGCTGGATCGGCTCGACCAGGTCCTGCCGATGTCTCCGGGCCGGGTCGAACGGCATGGTTTGCGCGGATCGAACGCGAAGTAATCGCGCGCGGTGTTTTCACCTCTGTTCGCGACTTAGTGCGCAAACTCATTCGCTACATTCGCGCATATTCCAAGACCGCTCGCCCGTTCAAAAGGCATTTGTGCAGCATCAGGCAAAGGAGCAGGCCCGAGTAGGCACGCCCAGGTCCACCTAGGATTTATGCGACTCCCACCGCCTTCCCGCGCTGCGTGATTAATTCATGTTCCTAAACAAAAGTTAGTATTGGGGTGCATTCGTTAGTTGTATTGTGATCATCGGCGGCGAGACTCACAATAGAGTCATCCCGTTAGCAGGTTTTTTACGGGACTTGCCGGCTCATCGGTTGCTCGGTATGGCTCAAACACAAGGTGACTAGATTGTGCCCGAGGCTCAGTACCGGGTGTCTCTCTGCCAGCGTCATCTATCTGTTGCTGGTCTCGCGCGTATTCAGCCAGGGCCTCCCAGGTGGGACGCCTCAGCTTCCTCTTATGAGGATAGCTCAACTCCGCGCATTGCCTCTTGAGCAGGTCAAGCGTGGCCATCCAGTTCATTTGAGAGGGGTTGTCACTTATTTCGACAGCGCCAGCCCAGACATGTTCGTGCAGGACGAAACCGGGGCTGTATGGGTCGACTGGTCGAAGGGCCTACCCCTGCCGGTTCCGGGCCAATATATCGATCTCTGGGGAAACGCCGTTCAGGAAAACATAGGTCCGGATGTTCACACGCCGCACTGGACCGTAATCGGCCGAGCATCCATGCCAAAGGCCAAGCGAGTGACATTCGACGAGTTGGCTTCAGCCAGCGTTGATTGCCAGTGGGTTGAAGTAGAAGGCACAGTTCGGTCAGCCGAGGTACCCGCACACGCCAACCGGTCACAATTTCGTTTGGAGGTTGCGGGTGGGAAGATTCTCGTTCGCGTCCCTGATCCCGGTGGAATCCCACCGGGACTGATTGGCTCGACAGTACGCGTGGATGGAGCGGCGGGTTCGTTCTTCAACCAGAAGACGCAGCTTGTCGGAGTCGTATTGAACACACCTTCGTTTCGCTATGTGGTTACCACTGCTGCTGCTGACCAAAATCCGTTTGCGTTGCCCGAGAAGCCGATCGCGGATTTGCAGGGATTCACGTTAAGCGCGCAGCCAAAGCACCGGATAAAAATCCGGGGTATTGTTACCGCTCAGTTTGGCGGGAGAAAGCTTTATGCAACGGACGAAACGGGCAGTGTATGCATTGAAACGACTCAAGCATCTTCATTAGAACCCGGCGACAGGATCGAAGCGGTTGGTTTCTCCGGATTTGTGGACTCCATGCCTGTCCTACAGGATGCGATTTACCGTCGCATTAGCTCTGGCCCGCCGCCGGTACCACAAATAATCAAACCGGATGAGGTCGTCGACGACAAATACGATGCAGCGCTAATCACCCTTGACGGCCGGCTCACTGCACAATCTCTTCTTCCCGATGAAGCAGCGCTGATCCTCGAGCGAGGCGGGAGAGCCTTTCGGGCATTCGTAACGGCAGTGCCCGTAGCCTCAAGGCGTGATCTTCGCGAGGGTGCTCTAGTGCGGCTGACCGGTATTTGCCTCACGGATAAAGACGCAGAAGGAAAATTGCAATCATTCAAGATCCGGCTACGGTCGCTTCAAGATATTGTGGTTACTCAGAGTCCGTCCCGGTGGACTCGTGAGCTTGCACTGTGCCTGCTGGGCCTTGTAACGCTATTGGCGCTCACGGCTTCGGTTTCCGTGCTGATACTACGAACGCGCGTAAGCACCCAGACTGCCGAGTTGCGCCAGCAGAAGGATCAGCTCGCGGTTGCCTTGCAAGCGGCGACTGCCGCCACCCAGCTCAAGAGCGAGTTTCTGGCTAACATGAGCCACGAGATCCGGACGCCTATGAATGCCATTATCGGGATGAGCACTCTGGCGATGGACACTACCTCTCGCGAAGAGCAGCAAGAGTTCCTTACCGACGTGGTCACATCTGCGGAATCCCTTTTATCGCTCCTCAATGAGATTCTGGATCTTTCAAAAATAGAGGCGGGCCGGCTGGAACTGAATCCGATCCCGGCCTCAATCGTTGATGTGGTAAAAGAAGCAACAAGTGTTCTCAGAACCGTTGCTGCGCAGAAGAACATCAGTCTCAGCTACATGGTGGAACCTGCTCTGGACGGTCGGGTATTGGTTGATCCAGTGCGGCTCCGACAAGTTCTGCTGAATCTGATTGGCAATGCCACCAAATTTACCCAATCCGGCTCGGTCACGGTTAGGGCGACAGTCGAGTCGGAAAATGAAAACGCAATTTGCGCGCGATTTGCCGTAGAGGACACCGGACCTGGCATACCGGTCGACCAACAGGAGATTATATTCGAGGCATTTCGCCAGGGTGATGGATCCGTTGCCCGCAAGCATGGCGGAACAGGCTTAGGGCTAGCCATTTCATCGCGCCTCGTCGGGCTGATGGGCGGCCGGATTTGGGTAGAAAGCACTCTGGGGATCGGAAGCACCTTTCTCTTCACGGCTCGTTTTAGCAAGCTGGATACAGCCGTGGCAGGACAGCCGCCGACTCCGGCTGACACACCGATTGGCCAAAAGGCTTAAAGTGAACTCGGCCTCCCAAAGCCGCGCGACAAAGTTGTCAGCGGCCGTTCAGCGCACCGATATCCGGATCGCGGCGGACAACTGCCCGTCTAGTAGCGATTGATTTCCGCGATGGGTGCGAAACCCTATTATCCGTCAAGAGAAACGGAGTGGTCTTTGGAGGCCACTATGGGAACGCTCGACCGGGCACGTTAGACTAGCCGCCCAACCATTTGCGCCGCTCCGGCATTCTGCGTCCTCATGCCCCAGAGAGGCGTGATGCGTGCCGGGACCGCGCACTCACATGCGGTCGAGCTGTTCCGGTTGGCTAGTCTTCATTTTGAGGCCCGCAGGAAGCAGTTAGGGGCTTACGAATGACAGCCCCTGCCTAATGCAATGTTAACTTGTGACAACCTTGCCGCTGCCTGCCTACCGATGGCATGGTATATACATGGGGACGATTGCCCCAGTTGCTCCGAACGCCAGCGAGCAAAAGCTAAGGCATTTAGAGCGACACAACCAAGCGATGCGACGGCTCGTTGGTGCCGTCCAGGAACTGTCATTGGCGCGCACGTTGGATGCCGTCATGCAGGTGACTCGCCGCGCAGCTCGTGAGTTGACGGGTGCGGACGGAGCTACGTTCGTTCTTCGGGACGAAGAGCGGTGCTTCTATGCCGATGAGGACGCCATCGGTCCCCTCTGGAAAGGCCAGCGGTTTCCCATAACGGCCTGTATCAGTGGATGGGCCATGCTGAACCGGCAGGCCACTGTCGTCGAGGACATCTACAATGATCCGCGCATTCCTGTAAATGCCTATCGCCGCACCTTCGTAAAAAGCCTGGTGATGGTTCCGATCCGCGTGGAAGCTCCGATCGGTGCGATCGGGAATTACTGGGCGGAGCCACATCGGGCTACGGCCGAGGAAGTGGAGTTGCTACAAGCGCTCGCCAACACTACCGCGGTCGCAATCGAAGACGTCCAGCTCTATAACGATCTGGAGCGCCGCGTTCGGGAGCGGACACGCCAACTGGAAGCGGCTTACCAGGAGCTTGACACTTTTTCCTACTCGGTTTCGCACGATCTGATAACGCCATTGCACCAAATTGGCGGCTTTGCGGGCTTGCTTGCCCAGCATTGCGCCGGAGCACTCGATAGTAAAGTGACCCACTATGTCGACCGCATTCGTGACGGAACAAAAAACATGAGCCTGTTGGTGCATGATCTGTTGCGGTTGTCCAAGTTCTCGCGCGCCGAGATCAAGGTGGAAGAAGTCGATCTGACGGCAATTGCGCGGGAGGCTGTCGACCGAATCGTGGCAAGCAATCCTGCCCGTCATGCTGAGTTTAAAATCGCTGACGGCCTTACGGCTACGGGCGACGCCGGGTTTCTGCGGGTGGTGATCGAGAACCTGCTAGGGAACGCCTGGAAGTACACCCAGACGAGGGATCATGCCGTGATCGAATTCGGCGCAACGCCAGAGGACTCACGCATCTTTTTCATCCGTGACAACGGTGTAGGGTTCGACATGAGTGACGCCCAGAAGCTCTTTGCACCATTCCAACGTCTGCACCGCGGAGAAGATTTTTCGGGCCACGGTGTCGGGTTAGCCACGGTCGACCGCATAATTGGCCGGCACGGAGGCCGGATTTGGGCCAATGCGGCGGTGAACTGCGGCGCGACGTTCTTTTTCACCGTGGGGGACGACGGCAGATGAGCGACTAAAAATCCGCTCTGGACAGGTGTATGAGTAGGATTCTCGTAGTAGACGACCAGCCCATCAATCGTGAATTGCTTAAGGAGATTCTTGAGCATTACGATCACGCAGTACTCGAAGCATCCGATGGCTACTCAGCATTGGCGGTTTCGAGGCGTGATCACCCCGATTTGATCATCGCCGACGTCGAGATGCCCAAGATGGATGGCCTCGAGTTTATGCGTCAGCTTCGCAACGATACAGAGCTAGCGCACACACCTTTGATTTTCTTCAGCGCCACCTACAAAGAATCGGAAGTGCGGTCTTTAGCACAAGCGTACGGCGTGCGGCATGTTCTGACAAAACCCATCGAAACAGAGGCCTTGATCAGGGCCGTCAATTCAGTCTTAATTAGGCAACCCGAATCGGCAGCGACCGCGCCGCTCGAATTTGAGCGGGACCACCGTCGGCTGCTCACCGACAAACTCCATGAAAAAGTGCAGGAACTGAAAGCGGTCAATCTCCAGCTGCAAATGTCGGAGAGACAGTACCGCCTGTTGTTCGAGAGTAACCCGCTTCCGATGTGGGTATTTGATAACGCCAGTCTGAACTTCCTGGCGGTAAATGAGGCTGCCGTTCGTCATTACGGGTACTCGCGCGAAGAATTCCTACGCATGACCATACTGGATATGCGGCCGCGTGAAGACGTTCCGCGCCTCCTTGATGACCTGTCGGCACAGGCCATGGATCGTCTGCGGTCAAACGGAGTATGGCAGCACCGAAAGAAGGACGGCACGATAATTCTGGCCGATGTGGTGACCAGCGGGTTTACCTTCGAGAACAGGGCCGCGCATCTCGTTCTCGCCCACGATGTGACGGAAAAGAAGCGCAACACAGAAGAGCTGTCTCGCAAATCCGCAATTGTCGAGTTGCTTCAGGCGGCAACCGTCGCGGCAAACGAAGCCGCCACCGCTCACGAAGCTATCCAAAAGTGCCTTTCGTTGGTTTGTGAGCATTTAGGTTGGTGGGCAGGTCACGCCTGGTTGCTGTCTGGCGACTCGGGAACCAGTTTAGTATCGTCCGGGATTTGGCACGTGACAGATCCTAATCAGTTCCGCAAATTGCAAGAAGCAACAGAAGGAGTGTGCTTTGGGGCCGGCGTCGGCCTACCTGGCCACGTGCTGTCAACCGCGAAACCTCAATGCTTGTACGACCTTGCCGCGGAGGCCCGTTTTCCCCGGCTGGCATCGGCTTCTGAAGCCGGGCTGAAAACCGCGTTTGCTTTTCCGGTCATCAATGGAACTGCACTTGTAGGTGTTCTCGAGTTCTTTACAGGGCGCGTTGTGCGACCGGACGAACCGTTGTTCGAGATCGCAAACTCCATCGGAGTGCAACTGGGGCGGGCGCTGGAGCGCAAGAGGGCTCAAGAAGCTCTTCGGACCAGCGAGCAGCGCTTCCGAGACATGTTCGAGCTGGCTCCCATTGCGTATAACGAAATCGACCGCGAGGGCGTGATCCGCAACGTAAACCGTGCGGCATGTGCCTTGCTTGGTTATAAAGCGGAGGAGATATTGGGCAGACCAGCCTGGGAATTTGCGGCGCCGCATTTCCGGCCCGCCGGCCGGCAAGCTGCGGTCGACCGGTTGGCTGGCAGGGCTCCGTTGAATCCGTTCGAAATTGAAGTTCAATGCAAGGATGGTTCGTTGATCCCAGTGGAGATACACGAAACGATTATTCGAAACGACTCAGGCGAGATCACCGGTCTTCGCGCCGCGCTTCTGGACACGAGACAGCGCAAGATCGCCGAATCAGCCTCACGCAAAGCTGAGCAATATAACTACGAATTGATGATGAAAAATGATGAGCTCTTGGAAGCTCTGGAGTCTGCGCGTCAGGCGAATCTGGTCAAGAGCCGTTTCCTTGCGAACATGTCGCATGAGCTGCGTACGCCGCTCAACGGCATTATCGGGCTCACCGAAGTGCTCCATGATGAGTTGCTGGGCAGCCTTTCCGCACAACAGAAAGAATATACAGGCGACGTTCTGGCGAGCGGGCAGCATCTTCTGGAACTGGTAAACAATCTGCTGGATCTGGAGGGTGTAGAGGTAGGAAAGATGGAGTTCTTACCCGGGCCCGTGAACCCAACTGAACTCCTCCAAGAGGTTCGCGACGTGTTACGTACGCTTGCAGATGAGAAGGGTATCACCGTTTCGGTCAGCGTTGACCCAAACCTGAATCTGGTTCACACGGATGCGGTTCGGCTTCGACAAGTGGTGTATAACTATCTGTCGAATGCGATCAAATTTGCGCCGTCGGGTAGCATTGTGCAGATGCGAGCCGTCCACGATGCAGCCGAGACTTTCCGCGTCGAAGTCGCCGATGCGGGACCCGGGATTAAACCGGAAGAACTCCCGCTGATATTCAGCGATTTCTGCCGCGTGGATCGAACCCAGAAGCTTCCAGGACAAGGCGCCGGTTTGGGGCTGGCGTTGACGAGGCGCATCGTTGAGGCGCAAGGCGGGAAAGTCGGAGTGGAGAGCTCATTCGGGTCAGGAAGCAGATTCTACGCCGTTCTACCCGGAACTGTGGCTGGTAATTTGCCGCCACGCATGAATGACAGCCAGTGCCGGCCGGTAGAAATTGCGACTTAGAGAGATTGGCACCGACTTTGCGTGGTCTCGTCTAGCGAGCCATCCTTGATGTCTGGGGGACGGCATCAGGCGCGATCAACGTGGGGGTCGTGTCGGTTTGTCCCAATGGACTGGCGTCACCCGCTTCGGCGAACAAGCGGGCCAGTTCTTGTAGTGTAACCGACCGGGATTTTCTCCCTCATAGCCGGTCGCTTTTCTCAAATTGAGTTGTACGGGGCCGGAGGCGATCGCACACCAAAGGTCTGAATCTAAATCTCAGAATGGCCTGGCGGGCTCTGTGGAATCGCGGTTGGCGACACCAGCGTTAGTGGTTGAGCGGACAAGAGCATACAGTGCGTACGTATTCCTGAACCGCTTCGGAATTCAAGAGTTCACCTGGCGACGATGCGCCCCGGTAGGCAGGACAATTATTCCTTGCACGGCTCAGAGCAATCGGACTCGATCACCATTTGCAGAATTGTCTGAAACTCACTGGGCGAGACTTGGCGATGTCCATCTTCATCGAAATCGACTTTGTGTGCGATCACCAGTCCCATAACTGGCAAAACCGTAATGTATTGGCCGTTGGCTCCAATAGCCGTGTACGCGCCTTGATAGGGTCCGGTCAACGTTCCAGGCCATACCGGCGCATCCCATACCCACCAAAGCATGCCGTAGCCCCAACGGCCGATTTGAGTCGGATACGCGAGGGCCATGGGATGGATATCATTCGACGGCGTCACAAGCGTTGTGATCCGGCCAGCCCAGCCCTTGGGCATCACCTGTTTACCGTGCCAATTGCCGTCCGCGAGCATGAGCAATCCGATCCGTGCCATGTCGCGCGTCGACAGGTACATTGCGTATTCCGGGTGCTTCGTGATCGGCATCTCGTTGTTCTTTCGCTGACGCGATCGATCGAAGTCCTGCATGCCGATTGGTTTGGCCAAGTCCTCGTCGAGAGCGGCAAAGATGTCTTTACCAGTCAGCTTCTCGAACGCCGTTCCGGCAGCATTGAAGTCCCAATTCTGGTATTGAAAGTAGGTGCCGGGAGCTTGCGATCCTCGGCGTGGCGACAAATCCGTCAACTCTTTATTTGCCGTCGGAAGATAAATGCCAGACCGGGCGGTAAGGAGATGATATAGGGTAGCTTCCTTCTCAGTGGGTAGGAAGGGCTGAACATCGTCGAGGCCCAGTTCTTCCACCTTCTTCTGAAGATCGATCTTCCCGGCTGCATAGTAGCTTCCGTAGAGCATAGCAAGGATGCTTTTTCGCACCGAAGCCACCTTGCTGACGCGCTTCAGGTCGCCGTATTCAAAAATGACGCGCCCTCGCAGTGAAACGTGCATGGCCGTTGTCTTCTGCGTTTTTAGCCAAGCCCGCAGTGCCTCCAACTTGGCGCTCGAATACCCCAGAGTTTCCGGCTTGGCTTTCTCCCATTCCGTTTTAGGAAAAGTAAGCCCAGCATCCTCCGCCCGTAGCCCCAGGATCAAAGCTCCGGTGCAGACGATTACGGGCAGCACCTGCTTTGGCGCAGCCAGATGAATCATCACCCATAGCGTAGCAGCAGAGGGGCGGACTGGATTTGCTGCGATGTGGAAACCCGCCTGACGTCGACGAACTCGATTCTTGTCGCCTTCTCGAAATGGCTACCGGAATGGCTGTAGGATGTGGAGCGGATATCTTCTCGATCCCGCCCTCTTCAAGATTTTCTTTGCGGATTGCCGTGCAATATCACCTGGAAGGGCCTTCGCGTGAGGAGTTGGATGCATATCTCACACACCAGTTCAAGAGCGCCGGCGTTTCGCAGCCGTTGCCGGATGAAATGGCCCGCCAAGCGCTTTACCAAGCTACCAAAGGAATCCTGCGCAAGGTCAACAAACGGGTCATGACCGCGCTGCGACTGGCGGCGACGCGCAAATTATCTGCTGTGAACGAGGCGATTCTGCTGGACGCCACCACCGAGGCTCTGTTATGAGCAAGACCCCGCCGGCGTCGGTCCTCTCACTCGCGCAACTGCTGGAACAGCATTCGCCCGCGCCGCCGCCGTGCCTCGTCGAGCCCGGCCGGGAGCATTAACCCAAAACCCATTTTCTTTGGTGAAGCTCCCGAGCGGAGGCCTTGGGCTACAAAACGCGAAGATCGCCCGGCTGCCAACTACCGCGAATCTGAGAAACCCGCTGGAAAATATCGTGGGAATGTCGGGGGAGAGGATCGCCGCGCACTATACTCTAGCGCATCTCGAGTCTCACTCTGTGAATAGGAACCATTCTCCCTTAGCACGGTTTCAAGATGCATGGCCTTTATCCTCATTTCCTCGCATCCCACCTGCCCAGCCGCGCCACTCCATCGGTGCGCTGTGACTCGTGCTTCCTTGAAATCAACCTCAGCTTCCAAGCTGTTCAGGAGCTTCGTAACCTGCTGACGTGCGTCCGTGATGAACATTTGCGTATCCGCACGTTGCTGTCTTCTCCCCGGCTACGGACGTTAACGCGCCGTGGGTGCTTGCCCTCTCTCCCGTAAGCGGCCACGACTAGATGCTTCTGTTGCGCGCGTCGGATCACGCGCGCCGGTACGGCTGGTGTCGCCCGTCGTGGTTGCTCCCTTGATGCCGACCCTGGAGTCCTTCCATCCCCTGTTGCTCGAAACGATCCTCCACTTCGCAACCGCCGGTGCACTGGCGCCGAGCTTCTGCTCAATCTCGCGATAGGTCAAACCCTCAGCCAGAGCCAAAATAGTCCGCGCGTGGAACACATCGCCGGCAGGCAGGCTTCCTGATTGCGCCCAACTCTCCACTAGGAGGCGTTACCTCGGCTCTAGTCACGACTTCAGGCCAGGTCGAAGATCGGTGTACTAAGTAAAGTCCACGCAGATGGAAGCGGTCCGACGGTGTCCTGCGCCGTCGTCAGTGGTAATGAAACATCCGGACCGGAAGCATGAGGAGAAGGATCGATGGTCATGCAACTTCCTATCAGCAGAAACCGACAGTTGAAAGGGTTCCAATCCGCCCGGATCTGGTTTTGTCTACTCACAGGACGCCGTTCAGTATGATGGTGCTTGGTTCGCCTACATTTCGGACGTCTCGGGACATGGCGTCGCCGCGGGGGGACTAATGACTATAGTGAAGAGCGCAGTTCGAACCAGGCTAGCCGCTGCCGGACCCGGTCGCTTCCTTTCGGTACTAAGTCAAGTCCTGATGCCGCTCAGCTCCCAACATGTATATGACGCCTGCCTTCCAGAGTTATTCACGGCCAAGATGGAACTCGCAATACAGAATCGACTTTTTGATGCATCGGTCTTCACTCCTGAAATCAGACACACACATCAGAGCCGCATGGAAGAGTCAAAAGTACTATTCGTTTGAGCCATGACCATAGTACCTTCGGCCTCTCGACTGCCGAGGCGCCGCCGCGCCTGAAAGCCTCGGCTCGCCCATATTTTATAGGTAGTTTGCCGCTGAACGACCCGCTGTTGGTGTTCAATCGAATGCATTGACGCCAAGACGAATCCATCGTAATCTAAACTGACTTTGTATCTTTCTTCACGCCCGGAGAGCGCCCTTGACCTTTGTCCGTTCGACTTTTTCGGTTGGTCTGACCTTATTCCTATTCCTGATTTTCAGCAGCCTCGCTTTTGGGCAACGCTTGCCGCTTCGTGTGACTTCGCCAACTCCCGCGCAGGACGGAACCATTGTTACTTCTGAACCGGCGATTTATTTGAAGGGTACATTCGCCGCCACTGGCGCAGACAAACGGCTCCTGTGGGAGAGCAATCGCGGTTTTAGCGACCTCATAATGGCCCGCACCGCCGAGGGCGGAAGGACGTTCACTTGGAGCACCGCCGCGCCGGTGCCGCTACGCCCAGGCCTCAATCATGTGAGAATTCATTCACTTGGCCAATCTGCGGCGTCAACATTTGTAAATATTTGGTATGCACCGCGGCGCCCTGACCCGCCAACTGAGTTCCGGACGGGGACCCTCGATGGCAGGCAAGTTCGATACGAAGTCCGGGACGGACTGGCGATTTATCAGAACGACATCATCCTCGGTACGGCGGAAAAAGTTGAAGCCGCTACTCAGCGCGACCCGCCCTCTCAAAACTCGCTCAGGAGAGTGGGCGGCGCAATACCGCAAGCAGTGACCATTGGCCCCAATTCTTCATCGGCAACCGGGCTTTGGCCAGTGGTGAACGGGGTGGCTCGGATACCTTACACGATCACGCAGCAGACGACCGCGAATACCGCCAACATCAACGCGGCCATCGCAGAGTCAAACACCCAGCTCGCCGGCGTCCTGCAGTGGGAGCCAGCTACCGCCAGTGATACCAACCTGGTGAATTTCGATTTTGATCCCAACAACACCAGCGGTTCCTGCGAGGCCTTCGTGGGGATGATTGGGAACACGCAAGTTATCGGAGGGGCTATAAACTGCACCATCAACACGATTTTGCATGAAATGGGCCACACAGTTGGTCTGTTTCATGAGCAATCCCGCTCCGATCGCGACGCGTACGTGAATTTCATGGAACAGAATATCGATAAGCCCAATCACGGGAATTTCGACGTGAACCCCGGGAGTGTCAACTCCGGCCTCTACAATTACGCCTCAATTATGGAGTATTCGTCTTTCATATTTAATAAAGATGGTGCCTCGCCCACACTCGAAACGCTTCCGGCCGGCATGGTTCTCGGCTCCACCATGCCGCAGTACACCACAGGCGACCTGGATGGAATCATGCGCCTGTACGCGCATGCCCCCAGCTCTATCACGGTAGACACCAACCCGACTGGGCTACAAGTGATCGTGGATGGGACCAAGTGCACGGCGCCCTGCGTATTCACGACATGGACCGCCGGCTCGCAGCACACCCTAAATGTGCCGCTGGATGCTAACAACCAAACGCTGCAGACGCTCAGTGGCCAAAACTACATATTCGGGCGCTGGAACGCGTCCCCAAGCGCCGGAACTGTGCCCTCGAATGGAGGCTGTCCCTCGAACGGTTGCTCAGTCACGGTCACCAATTCCTTTGGAAATGGCACGCTACTTAGTCCGTCAACCGCGCCAGCAGTCACCAATTACCTTGCGAGCTTCATTCCCATCCACCCTTTTACACCGGTAGTTTCGCCGGCTGGTAACGGCACCATCTTGCCATTACCCGTTCCCAGCACTCTCATCATCAATGGCACGCCCACTAACTATTACCAGGACCGCCAGTTAGTCACAGTTACCGTTACTCCGAATTCTGGTTTTAACTTCCTCTTTTGGGCCAACGTCCCACTATTCAACATTTATAACGATCCTTATACGTTCTATATCACCAGCAATTTTGATTCTTCCTTCAACGGCAACCCAACCACCGCCACGTTGGTTTCAGATGCAGTCACAACTATCGCTGCTGCTTCCCCCGATTTGACGTCAGTGGGTATTGTTCCGGGGTTTGCCATCGGAGTTACCGACGGAAAAGGCAATCAGAGTAATGCGTTTACTCCCGTAAACTTCGACGGCCAATTTAATGGCGCCGGATTTGCATCTGGCCAAACCCTAACCTTCTCTTCTGCGGCAACGGAATTGCCGGTGACAACCAACATCAGCTATGCGTTCAACAACTTCACGGGAATGGGAACGCCGAACGGCAATACTACAACCGTGGTTGTGCCCGCCTCCGGCCACAGCCAGACTACCGCCAACTACACTCCAAGCTTTCGTGCCAACATCGCCCCAGCCATTGGAACCTCGACGTTCTGCAATGACGGCACCGGACATAATGAGCTGTCGATAGCAGCAAACCCACCCGGCATCAATGAGACTGGAACATTCGGCAACATAGATGCCTTTTTTCCAGCCGGGACGGTGAACTTCACGGCCAGTCCAGGGGCTAGTGGGTTGAATTTTGTCGGCTGGACAGAGGATATGGCCTCCGGCGGAACCGCTAACCCACTCGCTTTCCCGCTCGCCGGGCAAGTGCTTGGAACGGCCAACTTCAATCTCAGTGGCATTACGGCGCCGCTGACCATTACCGGCATCACTCCTGTCCCGACGGCCACCATAGGACCGGCAACTCTGACCGTGAATGGAACCGGGTTTTCGACATCATCCTCGACACTATTCATTTACTATGTCGATACCACCGGTTTGTTCCATTTCCGTTCCAACACTCCCGGGACTTCCACGCAAGTGACCGTCCCTTTATGCGGAGCCGGGGGCGGCTGTCCCGGTGGCGAGTCTTCTACTTGGCCCGGTGATATTCCCTCTGCCGGATACTATCGGATCGCCGTGTTGAATGCGGAAACTACCACGAACTGCAATCCCAGCGCCGTTGCCACTTTTGCCGTTGCTAACTCAGCCGGACCACCCGTGCTCGGCATTACTAAGTCGCACGTGGGCAACTTCTCCACCGGACAACAGAACGCGCAATATACACTCTCAGTAAGTAACAACGGAACGGGTCCGACGATCGATCCGGTTACCGTCACCGAGATGGTGCCTTCCGGCGAAACGCTGGTATCTATGTCAGGATCTGGCTGGACCTGCACCGCGGGCAGCAACACTTGCACGCGGTCCGATGCATTAGCCGCCGGAATGAGTTACGCCGCCATCACTGTCACCGTGAACGTGGCGGCCAACTCCACGTCACCGCAGGTCAACACTGCGACCGTCACCGGCGGGGGATGTGCTTCGGCAACTGCGACGGACACCACAACAATTGTTGCCGCGACTTCTTCGCCCACAATCGCCAAATCTTTCAATCCGGCGACGATTCAGTCGGGCGCATCCTCCACCGTCACTTTGACTCTTGCCAACGGCAACGCGGCAGCCCTCACCGGCGGTGCCTTTACCGACACACTTGCCAACATGAGCGCCTCTGGAGGCGCCGTTGGCGGTACCTGCACCGGCACGACGCCGGGCTCGCTTACCGCCGGAGCGACCGCGCTGAGCTTTAGTGGCATCACCATCCCAGCCAGTGGTAATTGCACCGTGACCTTCAACGTCACCAGCACGACGCCCGGCGCGCAGCCCAATACAGCATCCGGCGTGACCACAACGCAAACCCCCGCTGCGGGCGCCGCGAGCAATACGGCGACGCTCACCGTTCTGTCCGCCCCAATCATCGCCAAGGCATTCAGCCCGACGTTGATTCAATCCGGCGCGGCTTCCACCGTCACTCTAACCCTGACCAACGGCAACGCGACAGCCCTTACTGGCGGTGCTTTCACCGATACACTCGCGCACATGAGCGCCTCTGGCGGAGCGGTAGGTGGAACTTGCGTGGGCACGACGCCGGCATCGCTCACCGCCGGGGCAACAGCCCTCAGCTTCAGCGGTATCACTATTCCCGCCAGTGGCAACTGCACTGTGACCTTCAGCGCCACCAGTACGACTCCGGGCGCGCAGCCCAACACCACTTCCGGCGTGACGACCGCCCAAACGCCCACCGCCGGCGCCGCCAGCAATACGGCGACGCTCTCGGTGCTCGCCGCCCCGACGATCGCGAAGGCCTTCAACCCAACGTCGATCCCATCCGGCGCTACGTCAACCGTCACTCTAACCTTGACCAACGCCAACGCCACAGCCCTGACAGGTGGAGCATTCACCGATACGCTCGCGCACATGAGCGCTTCCGGCGGCGCCGTCGGTGGAACCTGCGTGGGCACGGCGCCGGCTTCGCTCACCGCTGGCGCAACGGCCCTCAGCTTCACAGGGATCACCATTCCCGCAAGCGGCAACTGCACGGTCACCTTCAGCGTTACCAGCGCGACCGTCGGCTCTCAGCCCAACACCACTTCCGGCGTGAAGACCACACAAACGCCCACTACTGGTGCAGCCAGTAACACTGCCAGCCTCACGGTTACCGGGCTCGCGGCTCCCACGATCGCCAAGGCCTTCAACCCAGCATCGATTTCCTCCGGGTCGACCTCGATGGTAACTCTAACCCTGACCAACACCAATTCCACGGCGCTCACCGGCGGCGCATTCACCGATACACTCGCACACATGAGCGCCTCCGGCGGCGCCGTCGGCGGAACCTGCACCGGCACCACACCCGCATCGTTAACCGCCGGGGCCACAGCGCTCAGTTTCACCGGCATCAGCATCCCCGCAAACGGCAACTGCACCGTGACTTTCAGCGTCACTAGCACCACGGCGGGCGCGCAGCCCAACACGACTTCCGGCGTCAAGACCACGCAGACACCCACCGCGGGTGCCGCCAGCAATACGGCGCTCCTCACCGTGACGGCGCTCGCCGCCCCAACCATCGCCAAGGCCTTCAATCCGGCAACAATTCAGTCCGGAGGAACCTCAACCGTCACTCTAACCTTGGCCAACACTAACGCCACAGCCCTCACGGGAGGCGCCTTCACTGACACGCTGGTGAAAATGAGCGCTTCCGGCGGCGCCGTCGGCGGAACCTGCACCGGAACGACGCCGGCATCACTCACCGCTGGCGCAACGGCTCTCAGCTTCACCACGATCACCATTCCCGCGAGCAGCAGCTGCACGGTCACCTTCAACATCACCAGCGCCACCGCCGGTGTCCAGTCCAATACCACTTCCGGCGTCAAGACCACGCAAACGCCCACTGCCGGCGCCGCTAGCAATAAAGCCACACTCACGGTGCTGGCCGCCCCCTCCATCACCAAGGCATTCAGCCCGACGGCGATTGCCCCGGGTGGAAAGTCGACGGTGACCCTCACTCTCAAAAATGCCAATACTTCATCCTTGACGGGCGCCGCCTTCACCGACACCCTCACGAACATGAGTGCCTCCGGTGGCGCGGTTGGCGGGACCTGCGTAGGTACCACACCGAACACGTTGACCGCCGGCGCGACGGCTCTCAGCTTCAGTGGAATCACTATCCCCACGAGCGGTTGCACCGTGACCTTCAGCGTCGCGAGTTCGACGGTCGGCTCGCAGCCCAACACCACGTCGGGTGTGACAACCACGCAGACGCCTACTGCGGGCGCTGCGAGCAACGCGGCAATACTCAATGTAGGCGCTCCGAGCATCACCAAAGCGTTCAACCCAACTTCCATTCCCGCCGGCGGCGCATCGACGGTGACTCTGACATTGAAGAACACGAACACGACCGCGCTGACCGGCGCCGCATTTACTGACACGCTCTCCAAGATGAGTGCCGTGGGAGGCGCGATTGGCGGAACGTGCGTGGGGACAACGCCGAGTTCGTTGACCGCCGGAGCAATTGCGCTGAGCTTCAGTGCCATCACTATTCCCGCGAGTGGCAGTTGTACCGTAACCTTCAGCGTCACCAGCAGCACGGTTGGCTCGCTGCCCAACGTCACTTCCGGCGTCATCACCGCACAAACGCCAACCGCGGGCACGGTGAGCAATACCGCCACGCTCGATGTAGGCGCGCCCACCATAGCCAAGGTGTTCAGTCCAGCGACGATTCAATCCGGCGGGACCTCGACAGTTACCCTGACATTGACCAACGCCAATGCCACAGCCATGACGGGCGGTGCATTCACAGACTCGTTAGTGCACATGAGCGCTTCGGGTGGTTCGGTGGGCGGGACCTGTACTGGCACCACGCCATCATCTTTGACTGCCGGCGCGACGGCGTTGAGCTTCAGCGGCATTACCATCCCGGCAAGCGGCAATTGCACCGTGACGTTCAGCGTCACCAGCGCGACCGCAGGTGCGCAGCACAACACGACTTCCGGAGTGAAGACCACGCAGACACCCACCGCCGGCACCGCCAGCAACACCGCGACTGTCACGGTTCTGGCCGCCCCTACGATCGCCAAGGCTTTCAGCCCGATCTCGATCGCCTCTGGAGGACAATCGACGGTGACTCTGACCCTCAAAAATACCAACGCGACTGCTCTGACTGGTGGCGCATTCACCGATGCGCTGTCCAATATGAACGCTTCCGGTGGCGCAGTCGGCGGAACATGCGCGGGCATCACGCCCAATACCTTGACCGCCGGAGCGACGGCACTCAGCTTTACCGGGATCACCATCCCCGCTAGCGGTACTTGCACCGTGACGTTCAGCGTCACCAGCACCACCGCGGGCGCGCAGCCGAACACCACTTCCGGCGTGACGACCACGCAAACGCCCACCGCGGGTGCCTCCAGCAATACTGTCACGCTGACCGTCCAGTGAACTGCTGCATCATCTGCGCCCACAGCCTTCACCCGCCTGCTTGCACTAGGCGAGCAGCAGGAAATTAGCCCCGTCGCCGTACAACCTGTGGGTATCGAATTCTGAAAGCCTCTTGCGCACCTACTGCATGCACGAGATGAAGCTTCAATCGCTCAAATACGTAGCTTGCCAAGGTTCCGGTTCGCAGTAACTCCCGCCGTGCCAATCAAGGAGCCTTCCTCGCGCCGGAGGACTGGAATGTCCCTGAGATTTCCCCTAACGGCAGGGCTTCCCGTGCGGGAACTTAGCTACCAGTTGTTTGAGGTGTCACCATAACCACCATGGAATCGACGGCCTGCCATGTTGCCAGGTGGCGTGGCGTACGGAACCATGCGGGAATCCACACCTGCACCGAGTGATGCCGGATCGTCACGTGGATGGTGTATTGAGTCTGAATCGGAATGTCCGCACCACCGATAACCGTGATGGCGGTGCCGTCCCAGGTGGCCGTGCAGGACAACGAGTAGACGCCGTTGATGTCACTCGAAACGCTGTTGCCGCAGTAGAGTGCGCCGTACTCTCCCATGCCACCGCCATGGAAGGATGTTTGGCAACTGCCGGTAAGCAACTGCCAGACGTTCCAGGTGTAGCAATTGCCGGTGCCGTCAGACGCGTTGAGAGCTTGGTACTCGGTTCCTACGACATACTTAACGAGGTAAGGGCAAGTCAACTTCTGTGGAGCCGTTGAACAGGTGCTTCCGTTGGCAAACGTGACTGTGTTGTTCGGCCATCCATAGGGCGAATTGTTCAGGGGAGAAGTGTAGGCTACGGGCCCAGTGAGCAAGCCGCTGGGAGTTTGCGCACTGGCTACGTGGGCAGCGAGCACGGTCGTGAACAGCAACATTTTCTTCATTGGGTTTCCTCTCTTTGTTTCGGTGTCAAAAAAGGAACTAGCGCATTTCTCCCCTGGAGAAGTTGGTCAGCCTGCAGGACAATTGCGTCAAACTCTGGTTGAAGCGGGCCAAGAGCTTCAGGGCTGTGAGCGTTTGCAGAAAGGCGCGCCTGACCACATAAGCCTCGTGGCCGGCGAGACATGCTCAACAACATTTGACGCACCGCAGGTGGTATCTGTACTCGCGGCGCCAAAACAGCCTTCCTGTCAGCACCTTTGTTCGTTGGGTTCCGAATTGTCTTAGACCTCGCCATCTCGTTACGATGCCCAGAAAAAACGCGGCGGCGCCGGCATTTTAGAGATGCAGAATGCCTCAAATTAAGTTTACCCGCTTGCCTCCAGAAACGAACGCGCAGCCCGCTAACGCGGTTCCTGGGCAGCACAGCTCCGAGGGGATGGTCGGCCACCCTTCCGCAGGTCGGGTCATCACCTCACGATGCTGGATCGATCCCGACGCTGTCGTTTACGGCGGCGGGGATTCGTTGTGTGCATCCGAGGTAGCGTTCCGTCCTTTGGACCGATATATGACCAGGCAGGAACTGAATCTGCCCTAGTTCGCCTCCTACCGTCCGACATAGTCGAGCGCAGATATGGTGGCAGTTATGCGGTGCCAGTCGATTTGTGCCAGGGGCGGCAGCGTACCTGCTTACGATGTGCCAGATTACCTTTTCCGTAACCCCTTTGCCCCAAATCGAGCCCGACCGGCTCACCCAGTGAAAATAACGTGGGCTACGCCTGGCAACTGGCTGGACTCCGCTCGGGCATAAGGACGAAACCTCACATTCACGACCACAAACTATTCCGGCATATTGGACATTGGAAAGTCGGCTTTCGGCCCGGCGGACAGATTCGGGACATGGCATTTTCGTTGCGCAAGTTTGGCTAGGCTATTCGCACGTGCCTAGTACGCGGATCTGCTTGAGGTACGGCTGACAACGTCCGGGACTACATGATTCCATCGAAATCGGCGCGTATGTCGATTCAAGCCCAGGTAATGTGGTTAGGTATCGTTGCTCTTCCGTGAAGAAGCCATCACGTGCGATCAAGACCCGATATCCTTTAGCCGTGGGTTCGAGTGTAAGAAAAGAAAATGCCCCGTTACTTTTCGTTTTTTGCGAAGCGAGTGGCCCACGGCCGCTCACGTAAAGTGTTACTGTCGCCCCCCGGATTGGCATCCCAGCATCGTTAGTGACCACACCCCCTACACCTGCCTCGGGTCCTCCAATGAATCGGTAGTAATCCGGACGACGATCTATCCCGCAGTCTGCAATCAATCCGGCCTCAAGTCGAACGACCGGCAACAACTTTACAGCATGCCCGTCGATCAGGACATCACGGATCTCAAACGGATAGAATCCATCCGCCGAAATTTTGAAACGATACTTGCCATCGGGCAGTCCGCGCATTGAATAAGCACCATCAGCGTCAGTTGTGGCACTTTGGGGGCATGCCTTCGTCTTTTCATTGCAAGCTTCGATGTAACAACCAATTGGATTATCCCGAGAATCCAACACATAGCCGCGAATTGCTCCACCCTCTTGCGCTATATCGGCCCAGCAGATCAAGAAAATCATGAACGCGAGACGGCCTAACACAATCCCAGCTTACTTCCGAAACTCAAGAACCCAAAGCACGATAAACAAGCTTACCGGAAATGTAGTCTGGCAAGGCTGTTCCCATGTGTAAACTGACGCCAATGAGCACGACGTGCCCAACGATTGAGTCGAGAAGAATGCGGGTATTGATTTAAGCAGCACCAGGATTCAACTTCGTTGTTAATGGTACGGCAACGTAAGAAATGCGGGCCCGGCCCCTACTCAGTCCGTCACGCGAATAAATGTGCGCCCAACCGGCTGATCGTCCCAGGCTAAATCGATCCGATAAAGCCCAGGCGTCAATGGCGCGGTCTCAAAACTGAAGGCGGAACGCAGCGGAGCGGTTGATAACGAGATTTTTCTAGGCTCCAGCACCACGCGAACGCGGTTCTGATCATCATAGACCTTCGCGCCCAGCATGCCCTTGGACACTTTGCTTCTCTTCTGCCATTCAGATATTACCCAAACAAGCTTGTCACGCCTGGAGAACTCAAACATATCGCGCGGTAAGGGGTCGCTTGCGTGTTTGCCCACCTCGGTGGAAGTGCTGAGATAAAGCAGGCTGCCCATATCCTGTAGCGGAGGCGTAAGTACACCACGTGCCACTAACTCAGCGATCTTGGACGGCTTGTCGGAAGACGATTTAGGCAGAGCAGAGATTGGTGTCGCCGTATTCATCACGTTCGCAACAATTCCAAGAGCTGGATTGACATTCGTATGATGAACATCGAATCGCGATCCCGGCATCACACTGCCGCCCAAGATCGCAACCACACCGCCAGTCGAGTCGAGCAGCGGAGACCCCACGGCTTCAGGCGAAAGGGCAGGGGAGAATTGAATCCGGTCACCAAAGCGCTCTACGTTCCTTTTGCCTGAGATGTCCACACCGCCAATCGCTCGCGCTCCGCCTTCGATGTTGAAGGTGATGGCTCTTTCGCCCACACGGAGAGCATTTGGGTCGCTCAGACTGAGACCTGAAGCGGTAGCTGTATCGACGCCGATAATCGCCATGTCACTGGCACGCGACCAGGCAAGAATTTCATCGGTTGCGACTCTTCGGCCTCCAGCGAACTCGATCTCTACCTTGGTTGCACCATCCACGGCCTGGAGTGCGGTCACGATACGGTCCTTGCCCAGAACAAATCCGGAGGCAGTATCCGCGAGCTTTCCCGTCGCGTCAAACCGCCGTACCCAAACCAACGAAGGCACCGTGGTGCGGAAAATTTCGTCCAGCGTAGGCGGCTTTGGAGCAGCCTGTTGCGAAAAGGCCGCCTTCGGCGGGCTTGTTCCTGCGATTTCGAACGAGTGCACACCGGCCGGTTCGCCATTGATTCGCACCTCCGCAGACCAGACACCGGGTATCATTTCAGCGTTGAGCAGATACGTCCAATAGCATGCAAGCTCTTTGGTGCTTGACTCGATCTTCACGTCTGGAGAAATGGAGTCGACCTGTCCATCCGGCCGTTTCCAAAGAGCAGTTAATACATAGCTGCCTGCCGGAGCCTCCCACTCGAATGACGCGATCAAAGACTTATCCTGCGGATGGACAAATCTCGTTCGAACCTCATCCAAGACAAATTTTGGTCCAACGACTTTGCCAGAGGGACCTGAGACTGACCGAACCAGGTGGATATCTGCCGCGGGTAACACCGCTGCAGAGCCGAATGCCATCAAGGCAAGTAATCTTCTTACGGGACGCATCTTCGGCGATGACCATAGAAACATATCACGCTGAGTTCGAGATTGTCACACCGAGCCAGGGAGTGCGCGCTTCGTGGACGAAGAACAGGCTTATCGGAAACAAAACAGGTAACTCTACCTATCGATGAACAGCGCGCTGCGGAACGGTTCGGCTAATCGGTCCTTTCAGGAACTGGTTCTAGCAGCGGTTGATCGTGCACGTTGGAATCGTCCTGGTGTTCGCGACGTTCGTGTACATGGGCCCAGCCGCCGCAGTTCGGGTTTTCGGGAGCGCACCTATTCGATACGGCTCGCGCTGACCTTTGCGGCGGCGAACTGAAAAATGCCGGAGGCGGCTTAGCGGAGTGACGCTAGCCGCGCGACTTAAAACTCCAGGCGCAGCATAAACTGAATACGCCGCGGCGTGCCGATCCCAGTGGCGCTCTGGTTAAGCGGGCTGGTAATGATCCCAAAACTGGACGCCGAGACGTCATTCGCCGGATCGCCGAAGATTGGGTGGTTCAGCAGGTTAAACGCCTCCGCTCGGAACTTTAGCGCGGCCCGTTCGTTAATGGCCACCTCCTTTTCGAGCGCGGTATCGATTTCATAGTACCCGGGACCACGTCCCACGTTGCGCCCCAGGTTGCCCCACGTACCAACCGCCGGTGTTGCGAATGCCGCCGGGTTGAACCAGTTATTGATCGTTCGGTGCGCGGGATAAATGGACACGCCAGGCACCAGGTCCGGCCGCTGATTTCTTGCCACGCCGTCGGGAAGGTCCGATGGGTTCCGGTCGATTAGGATATCGATCGGGCGGCCGGTGGTCGCCGTCGCAACCCCGCTCAACTCCCAGCCGCCTAGCAGTTTCCCCGCAATACCGCCGGCGTTCAAGAACCGCTTGCCCGGGCCAACCGGAAGCTCATAGACAGAGTTGGCTGAGAAGCTGTGCCGAATATCAATGTCCGAGTCGCTGTAGGAGCATTTGATACACGACATGTTTTCGATATCGGGGTACTGGCCAGCTCCGAACCCATTGTCAGAAAGCGCGTGCGCCCACATATAATGGCCCTCCCACATCCATCCGGTTGCGAGAGCACGCTTCACAGCGACCTGAAGCGAGTTGAAGTTGGCATTGCCGTGATCAGCCTTCTGGTTGAATTCACCAAATTCTGGCAACGGACGTGTGCCGGTTAATGGATCTATACGATTCTCCCGGGTGGCGGAAAACAGCCTGTGCCCCTCGCTCCCCATGTAAGCAACTTGGCCCAGAAAGCCATGCGGGAGAAGCCGCTGAATTGTTAAAGTCCAGTCCTCGTCGTAACCGTCCTTGCGATGCTGATCCCAGGTTTTTGGCGAATAGGAAGGAGCGGGGAGCAGGGCTGGCGAAACCGGCCATGTGAGGTTCGGTACACTCGCTGAGGAAACATCAAACCGTTGCCCGGTGCTCTCATGTCCGTCGCTGAAGTCGTCCATTTGATTCGGGCTGAAATACATTCCGAACCCGGCACGAATGACAGTTTTGCCCCCGGAACCACCGGGGACCCACGCCATGCTTAGCCGCGGCATGAAGTCTTTGCGGACCGGATAATAAAGCGGCGTACCCTTCGGGCAAAAGCCTCCGCAAGCAAATGTTACGACCGCAAGCCGGTCACGCACCTCATGCAAGACGGTGTAATACTCGTATCGCAATCCAAGATTGAAAGTGAGGTTGGGGCGCAACTTGAACGTGTCCTGCATGTAGGGCATGTAATAGGTGCGCCGGTTGCCTCCGAGGGTCAGCTGTCCGACGAAGGTGTAGTCGGCCAAAACGTTGTGAATAAAATCGTCCTGGCTACTGTAGGTGAGTGTGCCCGCAGCCACTCCCTCCGAGGAATTGTTAAGCCGGTGGCGCTCAACGCCAATTCCCATCTTTATGGTGTGGCGCCCCCTAATGATGGTCAAATCATCGTAGCCGTCAATCGTAGTTCCCACCTCGGTATCGAGTGCGTGAGTACTGGGCGTATCGAAGCCAGACACGCTTACGCCGGCATAGCCGGGCTCACCGTTATCCGTTGAGAGAGGAGACGTTCCATACTGCCAATGATGCATAGCGGAGCGGTTGAATCCTCCTCGGACCTCGTTAAAAATCGCCGGCGAGAACACGTGCGATAACTGAATCACCATGTTGGACGGTCGTATCAAGGGATTATCACGGCCACCCACCGTATCCAGCGGGGCGACGAGGTACGCATCGTCGATGCTCACCCGGCCGAAGATCGAAGTTCGATCGTTGAAATTGTGATCCAAACGGAACATCCCGCTGTCCTCTCGCCTGGAGTCCAGTCCTACCGTGATCCACTGGTCGGTAAGGGAGTCGATGTGCGTCTGTCCGATTGGCCAGGAGTCTAGAAAAGGTTTGAGAATGGGCGAGGTTGCCGCCACGGTTTCCCGGTACGCCACGTTGGGCACAAACCCGATCACTGTTTCGTGTAGCCGCTGCCGCAGGCCTTCATAAGTGGCGAAGAAAAAAGTGTGATTCTTCTTGATGGGCCCGCCCCCGCTAGCACCGAACTGGTTCAGACGGAACGGTGGCACGCTAGGGCCATCGAACGGCGAGCGCGCGTCTACTACGTCGTTACGCAAGAACTCGAAGACACTTCCGCGAAACTCGTTGGTCCCCGCCTTTGTTACCACGCTGACCTGGGCCCCGGCCGATCCACCTTTGTCTGCGGTGTAAACTGAGGAGCTTACACGGAACTCCGCAATTGCGTCGAGCGAAAGCGATAAGCGCACACCCACTTTCTGGCTCTGCTCCTGCACACCCGTGGCATCGAGTCCATCGAAGGTGTAGTTGCTGTCGTCGATCGCTCGACCGACAAACCGCATGTCCCTCTGGCCACCGCCGCCCAAGTTGACGCCACCCGAGGCCAGAGCCATGAGAACGGCCCAATCCCGGCCGTTTACTGGGATGTCGTTAACCTGTCGCGACTGGACCACGTCTCCCAGCTCGGCATTGGAGCTTTCGAGCGCCTGAGCCGCCGCCTGCACCTCAACCGTTTGGACTGCCCCGCCCACCTGGAGCTGCGCATCCACTGTGCGGGTCTGCCCGACCAAGAGCACGATCTCTTTTGCCTCGAAGGTCTTGAATCCTTCGTGAGAGACTCTGAGGTCATACGTCCCAACTGGTAGAGCGGTAACACTGTACACGCCCAAATCTCCAGTTTCGACCTCCCTTTTAAAACCGGTGTTCGGCGAGGTTACCTCGACGTGCGCCTTCGGAATACTCGCTCCACTGGTATCCGTTACGGTTCCGTTGAGGTTGGCTCGATCGAGCTGAGCGAGACAGGGGAGGACGATCAAGCAAACGAAAAGCCAAAGACGGAGGCACCTACGCATGAGCTCTCCTCTCGGGGGGCCGCCAGCCCCACCCTTGAATGACCCTGTGGACGAATACTTCTAGATTGCCGTATTAATTTAGTCAAAAAATTATACAACCAACCCGCTTTCTTGAATCGCTTTTTTCTTTGTTTCTCGCGAGCGATCCTGTGGCTCCGGCATCCTCAAGGCTGACACCGTCGCCCGCAGTAGGAGTCCCCAATACAGAGCCTTGAACAACGGGTTGGCGAGGACGGAAGAATCAAGAAGAAGCCGTCCAGGTACCGCGTTCCCGCCGAGCCGCGCATGGCCCGATCTCGGTTGCCTCGATGGACGAGAAACAGGTTATCGGAAACTTCGAGCTAGCGGGTGCTTGCCAGGACTCTGCGCACTGTCCCTTCGCCAATCTCAGTTGCTGCGCAATCTGTCGGTAGCTCAACCATTGGCTGCGTAGTTCTCCGACGCGCTCCCTCGAAAAAGTCTTTCTCGGCCTGCCCACGGGCAGATCCGTCCGGGACTTGGTATGGACTTCCTTGCCCACTTCTCCGCGTGATATTGCTCCCGATAATGATATCGAGCACTGGCATGGCTACTCTTTTTCCGCGTCCCAAAAGGCGCAAATTGTCCAGCCAGAGCTTACCAAAATCCCTCTCAGGATCGCCGCCAGAACGCGTTGCAGGGATTGCCGACCACCCTCAAAAGCTGGTTTTCCACAAGCAATTGATTGTGGAAACGTCTGGGTTACTTGGAGCCCGTCGATTGCTGATCGGCCGCTTTTGATCCGCTTGCCGCCGATTTCTTCAGAATCCGCTTCACAATCTCCATTTCGTATTTTTTCCCGTCGTCATCAATCAGAAACAGCTTCCGCTTGTCCGCGGCGAACCTTACAGGGCCGTTGACAGTCACATCGGCCGGCTTTGACCATCTCCACCTGAGCCGCTGCTGCGCCACGTAAGTACATTTGTCAGTGCCGATTACAAATGTCTGGTAGACGTTGTAAACGGGCCGGTGGCGGGATGTGGTTTGATCTGGATAGTTCCCATATTCCCCGTTTGTGCCGCTGCGGGGCACGGTTGCCGCATATTCATCCGATCGCTTGCTATTGAGTACCTTTCCGACCTGCCAGTCCCTGACCCTTTCTTTGGAGATTGCCAAACCGGCTGTGAGCAACAGCAGCATGACAGTTGATCTCACGTGCCGATGGGCGGGCATGCCCAGTATGCTAGCAGCGAGGCTGACGAGAGGGAAGCCTACCTGAAGTGCCGGACAGCTATCACCAGACGCAACGCAACTTAGCTGGAGCACGTCGTTCTATCCAAGCGGCTGCTAAGTTCCCGGCCGGCATTTTTCGGTCCGGATGCGTTTCTCCTTGGGCGCTGGCAGCCCCTCCTTCACCCTCGTCTCGTTTGCTGAAAAACAGGGTGAAATCAGTGAGAAATTCAGTCTCATTGCGGCTGCAAGCTGTAATCCCATGACTGTGGAACAGGCGAATAACGGGCGAGAAACAGCAGGCGCTTGACGCTTTCGTGATCACACCATCCATCCCTGATCACCTCCGGCATACACATGCGTCGGGATGATGTGAGGTTTCGGTTTGGTTCGCATGCGGCAAACTTCGTTCGCCAGACAACGCAATGCATCCTGCAGGTTGTCGCCTTGGGCTATAATCTGACCTCTCTCGTCGCATTGGTACAACCTGCGCTCTTCCAAGTATTTCGTTAAAGACGCAAATACCTTCAGCCGGCCCGTGTTCATACGTTCCCTAATGCTCAGGATTCTCGACTCGATGGGGCTGTGGATGGTTCTAATTGAAGGTCAAGGTTCCGGTAAATTTTGACCCGGGCAAGCCGACATTACACGCCAATCTCAGTCCTCGCCGGCGGGCAGCAAAGGTGACGTCGGCTGCTTAATCGAGCGGGTGCTTCCGGGGTGAATCAACAACACGGGAGGGTATCAGCTGAAAGGCGCTATGAAGGCCAGCTTGCGTATTTCACAAAGCCGCCATGGCGCGAGTTGGGCGTTGGTCTCCATGATCGCCCGTCCTGGCAAAGGAGTGATCAGTTCGTTTGATGCTCCACAACAAGCCGCGGAAACGCAATGCTCCTTGACATCCGTTTCCGTCATGCGAAGATACTAACTGGTATCTGGATTCTGCTTGGAATCGATTCCATTTTGGAGGCCACGTGCCACGCCTGACAAGAGAAGAAACCCAATCCCAGACGCGTGAACGCCTGCTTGCGTCGGCGAAGGAGGTCTTCGCCAGACGTGGCTATGCAGGCGCGTCCGTTGATGAGATCGCGGAGCAGGCCGGCTATTCCAAAGGCGCGATCTACTCCAATTTCGAAAGCAAAGAAGTTCTCTTCCTGGAGCTGCTACGAAGTCGGATGACGGAGGAGATCACGGAGTTGCACACGATCCTTGAGCAAAGCCATTCGACGGAAGAAGTTCTGTCGGCTTTGAGAATGCAGTACAGCACGCTGGAGCGGCAGGTCACGTGGTGCCTATTGTCGTCCGAATTCCAGTTGCAAGCCGGACGCAGGCCTGAGTTCGCCGAGGCCTTTGCCGAACTTTATAGAAACCAGCGCAAGGCAGTGGCGATGCTTGTCAATTTGGTCGCGGAAAAGACGGGCAAGACTCCTGTGTTGGGCACCGACGAGATTGCCACGGGACTCATGGCGCTGACGCACGGTATTGCCTTGCAGCGCGCTGCTGACCCGAAGTCGGTTCGTGCAGACACGGCGGGCAAAGCGCTCGAGTTGTTTCTGACCGCGGCGCTGTCGGAGATTCAAGTTCCGCACCCGCCGAGGAAATCAAAGTAGGAAGAGAGATGACGAAATGTTGGCAAAACCGGGAGTTCTATTGCGACTGGAGGGCGCTGCCTTCTTTGCTGCCGTAGTATACGTCTATCGAGTAAACGGGGGCACTTGGTGGCTGTTTCTGGCGCTCTTTCTTTGGCCCGATCTCGGCATGCTCGGGTATCTCGCCAATGTTCGGCTGGGGGCCAGACTGTACAACCTGGTTCACATTGCGGCGATTCCGGTTCTGATAGCCGTCTCGTCTTACGCGACCCACCAGGGCGGATTCCTGTCGTTCGCGCTGGTCTGGTTGGCTCACATCGAGTGGGACCGCGCTTTCGGCTACGGTTTGAAATACCCGACGTTCTTTAAGGACACGCACCTCCAACACGTCGGCAATGCGCCTGTGCACGAGGAGGCCATCGCAACGTCGTTATGAAAGGACAGAAACCCAGCATCGCCGACTTGAACGACCCTCGACGGTTCGAGATAATCGCCGACGTCGCACACAGTGAAATCCTCAGATTCGTTCAGCAACACTTGAGGCGGTTCTCGTGGGTCACCGGACTCTATGGGCTAGTAAACGTCACCGCGTTGGGGTTCGTCGTCCTGCGGTGTATGCAGAGCGGACTACCAGCCTTGGACGCATTATCCACGGTGTGTCTGGGAATGGCGCTCGCGTACGTGCTCCTACTACCAGTGCACGAACACGTTCACGCGTTTGCGTACCGATTGGCGGGCGCTGGCGAAACGCGCGTCCGCTACAATCCGCGCCGGCTTACCGCGTTTTGCGAAGCACCCGGCGCCGTGGTCTCGGGTGGCGAGTACACCCTCGTGTGCCTGGCCCCTTTCCTGGTATTGAACCCAATTCTGGCAGTGCTCGCATTTTCGGTGGGCAAAGGCAAGCTGGCTCTCCTGATAACCGGAGGACTGCTGTTGCACATCGGCGCCTGTAGCGGCGACATCGCTCTGGTGAATTTCGTTTGGCTGAACCGTGGCCGGGCATCATTCACATACGATGATGCCGGCCGGGAACGGGGGCGTTTCTTCCGAAGCGTCGCCTGACGCAGGCCGTTGGATCTGAAGTGAACTACCACGACGAAGCCACATCTCAACCGAAGCGGCAAGTGGGGCTGGGCATTCCTGGGTACGAGAGGGCCACCGCCATGTTGAAGCTGCGTTATGGCATGTCAGCGTATATCCGGCTGGGGCCACCACTGACTCTGCTTTCGTTCCGGTCAACGCGTTGGGAAGCATGCTTCCGGGCACAGCCTTACAACAACTCCTACGACGCGATATTCATAGCCGCCATGGCCGGCATCGGAGCAACCTCGTTGTGCGCCATTGTGCTTTCTGAGCGCCTCAACGTGCCGAGACCAATGTTTTCCCATCTCATGTTTCATGGCGCAATGCATTTGTGCTGTTCGAGGTATTTCTGAGGTTCAACTGCACGCTCGCGGAATAATCTACAAAGACTTCAAACCCGCCAACATATTGGTGGACGCGGAGATCGCGCAAACCCGTCTCACTGCTTCGGCATCGCATCCCGCATCCCTCGCGAACGCCAGGCGGCTGAGACCCAGTTGATGCCGACGGCCGCTCATTCGAATCTCCCCGTGGCCTCGGGCTCGGCCTGCAGGAGAATGGCTTCCGGAACCGCCGCGTAGTTAAATACCCGGACCGTGATTCGCAATTGGTTTGATAGACGCCATGTATTGGCCGTTAGGCAAGGATGCACAAGAATCACGACCATGCACGCCATCGTCCTCGCGGCGTGAATGGAAAGCGTTGATTAACGGCCTAGCGTTTACGCAGACTCCCGCCCGTTTTGCGCAAGATTTCACCAGGTCAAAAGTAGAACTTCAACGCCAGTTGGAGTTCTCGCGGGCCCCGGCCTGGCGCGTAGTCCGTAATCTGACCGAATGTGTCGCTTCCATAGGCTTCATTGGGCCTCCCGAAGGTTGGCGTATTGGTCAGGTTGAAAGATTCAATCCGGATCTGTGCATATCGCTTCTCTGTGAATCGGACGTTCTTCATCAGTGTGAAATCGCCGTTGCGAATACCGAACGTTCGGTAGTTAGGCAGTGTTCGCGGGGCAGAGCCGTAGACATCCTGGGGCGGCTGGGAAAAGGCATCCACATTGAAGTACTGCTCGATCCGCTGGCTGGGAGACCCGGCTGTGGCGGGATTGCCGATGAGGTTCGGCCTCTGGTCGCCGGAAAGAAGGTCTGGCGAGTCCAGTTGCGGAACGATCGGGTAGCCCGAACTGAACGTGAGGATCGAACTCAATTCCCAGCCTCCAAGCAACGAGTCTGTAACTTTGTTCCAGCTCCTCCCGAAGGCTTTTCCGCGGCCAATCGGCAACTGGTAGTCGAAGCTCAGGACAAATCGCTGAGGAACATCAAATGTGGCGAGCGACCGCTCCTGGCGCAAATTCGTCCAGTTCTGCAGTCCGGTGTAGCCGCCCAGCCAGTCGATATCCGTTCCCGGCGAATCGGAATCGCTGATCAGCTTGGAAACCGTATAGTGCGCCAATACCGCCAAGCCGTCGGAGAACCGTTTTTCATATTTGAATTGAACCGAATGGTAAATCGAGTTTCCGATGTATGGTGGCGCGGTGTATCCGCCCATGTAATTGTCGTATTGCGGAAAGGGGAGGTACAAGCGCCATCGCTCTATCGTCGGTGAACTCAGTACCGAAGCGGGGTCCGTAATGACGCCGTAGAACGGATTGGGCACCTGTTGGTAGAGAGCATCGCGGCCCATCGACCAGTACATTGGGTTGAGTTTGTTGCGGTTCCCCAGCATGTCATCCGTGCCAAAAGCCAGGTGCGTGCCCTTGCTGCCGCTGTAATTGACTTCAACTACGCCGTTGCTCGGTACCTCCCGCTGAATGGAGAGATTCCACTGCTGCCACTGCGGGTTGACCGCGTGGGGATCGTAGGCATCGAAACCCAAACCGAGATATGCCGCAGGATCTTTCGTGGGACCAGGCGGCAGAGTCAGGCCTGTAGGAAATGGATTCTGCAACGTGGCATATTGGGTAAAATTGCCGTCGCGACTGAACTCCAGGCTCGAACCGGAGCGGAATGCGGATCCTACTTCGCCTTTGATTGATGCGCGGGAAACGGAGTAGAAGATTCCATAGCCTGCGCGCAGCGACATCTTGCTGCCCAGAGCATATGCGAGGCCGATGCGTGGCTGAACGTTGTTGTAATCGGGGTTATACGGACTGCGGCGCGAATCGGTGGCGTAGCGCATGACACCACGCAGATCTGGAAAAGGAGTGACTTGGCCGGCAATCGGCGAAACCGCACCGTAATCAAACCAGTTCAGCCGATTGAAGCGTTCTGTACGAGGGATGTCGAAGTCGTATCGCATGCCGATATTGAAAGTGAATTTCGGAGTGATTCTCCAATCGTCCTGAATGTATGTTCCGAAATATCCGGATGATGTCGCAGTGGGGTAGTCGAGATCCATTTCTCCGCTGCTGCCCCATCCAACCAACATCGTAGCGATGCCGTTCCCCTGGCTCGAAGTGCTGGCTAAAGGGTCTTCACCCGTCATGCTACGGGCAAAGCTGATGGTACCGGCAGGATAGCCGGGCTGGAAGTAGTTTTCGTAATATTTACGGACCTCCGCGCCCGTCTTGACCGTGTGCCCGCCTACAACCTTCGTCAGACTGCCATTAACCAGGCGGACATCTTCGCCGCGGTGAATGATGGCCCAGCCGCCCGCCCCTAAGGACGTGTAGCCGCTCTCCGTGATCCGCGGAAATTGCCGCACACCGAGCGTCTGGAAAATCGGAGACAGGCCCAGCGTATCCGGTGACGACGAGTCGAAGCCGGTACTGATCGGATCGCGAATCGATTTCACGCGCATCATGCTGGCTCGTAAGGTCCAGACCAGGGTCGGGCTTTGCGTTCGCGTATAGTCAAATACGAAGTTCTGGTCACGCTCCGTGCCCGGGTCGATGTTCGCGGCGATGTTTCCGAGCAGGTTGGCTGGATTGCTCTGTTGCCAACTGGAACTGTAACGCGATGTGAAACGCTGCTTCTCGTTAATGGTGTGGTCGATCTTGATGTCCATCTGGTCGGTGCGATTCGAGTTGACCCCTGCTTTGTAGAAGTTGTTGGCGTGAGTCAGCGAATTGCCGTCCGAGGTGGCGCCCGGAAAATACTTGAGGAATTTCAGCGATATCGGATTTTGCATTGACTGGGGAATCACGTTGCCGGGAAATGGCCGGCGGAGTACGCTGCCATCGGCCGCGGTGTACGTGTCATACGGGTTGTAGATCGTATATAAATTGCCATTGGCGCGGAACGTTTTGGAAAAGTCACCCGCCAACTGTAGTGGGGTTGGTACTGTGGTGAGCAGGGTGGTGGCGGAATCCTCGCGATGTCCCTCGTAGTCGAGGAAAAAGAACGTGTGGCTGCGGCCATTGTACAGTTTGGGAACCAAAACCGGCCCACCCAACGTCGCGCCGAAGACGTTGCGCTTGAAATCCGGCTGGCTGACACCTTCCCGATTGGAGAAAAAGGAATTGGCATTAAGTACCGCGTTGCGATGAAACTCATAGCCAACACCGTGGAATTCATTGGTACCGCTCTTGGACACCATGTTGACGATGGCGCCTCCGGTATTACCAAATTCCGCACTGAAGTAATTCGTTTGGACTTTGAACTCGTCAATCACGTCCACTGAAGGAGTATATTTCAGGTCGGTAATGCTGCTGTTCTGTTCGATGCCGCTGATAGCAGCCCCGTCCAGCACTACCTCTGCCGTAGAATTGCGCGTACCGTTAGCGACGAAATTGACGCTTTCCGTTCCGCCGGCCTCGCTTTCCGTCGGCACCAGACCCGGCGTCAGCATCACCAAAGCCACGGGATTGCGCGATACCAGCGGCGCGGTCTGAATGAACTTGTTCTCGATCACTTGTCCCAGGGTCGCCGCGGCAGTGTTCAGTAGTGGCGCAGTTCCCGTCACGTCGACGGCCGCGGACGTAGGACCCAGTTGCAGTTCCACGTCGATGGTTGCTTGCTGCTGCACGTCCAACTGAAAGATCGGCTGCTTGTGCACGCGAAAGCCGGCCGATTCAACTGTCAACTCATAACTCCCCGGTGGCAATGCAGTCAGGACGTAGCGGCCAGTCGCGTCGCTCTGTGTCGTGTGCTTGAGATTGCGGTTCACTTCGGTCAGGGATACCGCTGCCGAAGGGATAACGGCTTGTGTGGCATCGGTGACGGTTCCGCGGACTGAAGCGGTGTACGTTTGGCCCCAAGCGAAGCATATGAAAAGGCAATTGGACAGTAGAAGTCGTCTCATGGTTCGCTCCTTCGTACCAGTTCGAACTCTCAGACTCTCGGACGGAGGTTTTGTTGTTCACCGCGGAGCGCCTCCACTACGTTCTGGAGGGCGAGCAAGACCTACCTCGGCGCGAGTATAACTCGGCTGGCTGGCTATTTAAATACTGTCTTCCCATTAGCGGTATCGCGCTGGCATGCTGGCTCCTGTGATGCAGGAGTTCGCGCCCATTTAAGAAAAGAGGTAGGCAGCACTTAGCTTGCGGACGCTACCTTATGTGGAACGAGTATCAGAATAGGAGAGCTGAAATTCAAGTTGCGCGTACCGACGGCCCCGAGGGATCCTGCGGCTCAGGAACAGGGCGATGACAGGTGGTTTGCCGGTCAACATCGTTTAAAAGTCCTTCTGCTCCCCTCCTGCATGCAGGAGGGCGGTGCCTTCTGTGGTCTGTATTGTCGGATGCAACCCTGCCAGACTGTGCCTCGTTCATGGCCACCAGCGGGGATAATATTCGACTTTTTACGATAGCTGGCGTAGCCTCTTTACGGAACTCATTGACCTGGCCGGCTATGAAGTGATCATCTCCGTAAGGCTCCGCGTCTGATAATGTATCGTAATCCGCGAGGTGGATCTGCTGATGTGCCAACATGCTCTTTCGCGACGTGACTTTTTTCAGAGGACTGGTCTCGCTTTTGTGGCGGGCGCATCGATTCTCGACCTGGCCTGCCACCGCGCCGCATGGGCGCAGGCCATGGTGCCCGGCGCCTCGACCGATCTGTTTGAGATTCAGAATGTGGCCGAGGGAGTTTACTTTGCTATCGCGCGGCCGCAGGCATTAACGAATTGCAACGCCGCCATTTTTGTTAACTCGGCCGACGTGCTGGTTGTGGATGCTCACTCGAAGCCTTCAGCGGCAGCGGCGCTGATCGCGCAGATCAAGCTACAGATCACGCCGAAGCCGGTACGGTATCTTGTGGACACGCACTTCCACTGGGATCACTCGCAGGGCAACGCTGGCTATCGTGACGCATTCGGCAAAGACCTCAAGATCATCGCCAGCGACACAACCAAGAAACTGCAGGCGCAGTTCTCACAGGCACGTTTGCGGGAATCACTCGATCCGCACGGACATCCGTTCCCCAGCCAGCCGCATGTCCCGGTACTGCTGGACGAGGCGCGGCAGCAACTGAGCGCGGCCAAATCTCCGGAGCAGAAGGTAGCGGTTGCCGAACGGATCCGGCAGTTGGAGGCCTTTCAACGTGAGATGCAGAACTTCGTTCCTGTGCTACCGACGGTCACCTTCGGCAAGACATACGTGATTAAGGATAAGGCTCACGACTTGCATGTGGAGTTTCACGGGCGAGCCCACACGGCCGGCGACGTGGTGGTGTTTTGCCCGCAGAAGCGCGTAGTGGCAACCGGCGACATGGTTCTGGGTACACTGCCATTTTTGGCAGACAGCTTCCCCATGGAATGGCCCAAGACCATTGATTCGGTAACGAAACTTGCTTTCGATAACGTGGCCGGGGGACACGGCGCTTTGCAGCAGGGGCGGCAACGCATGATGAACCAGCGCAACTACATTGAAGAGCTGGCCGTAGGCGTCGAGGCCGGCCTGAAATCCGGGCAGTCGGTCAGCGACATTCAGAAGGGCATGCCAGTGTCTTCAATCAAGGCGCTTCAAGCTGATGGTTACGGCGCACTGGTGAGCGCCGGCCGCGATGAGGCAGCCATGCAGGCAGCGGTGAACACGAATATTGAGCACGTGTTCAATCGGCTGGCACACAGCTGAGCCGCATCATCAGCCAGACAAAACGCATATGACAATTTTTCGTTACATTGGCCTCGTCTCATTACTTCGGCTTTCAACACTCCTCGTCTTGGCTGCACCGTCCAACAATCTCGAATCTTTGAAAAAAGAAGCAGTCGACAAGATCGACGCGCGGCAGGAACTCGTTCAGCAGATGGTAGACCAGATTTTCAGCTACGCCGAACTGGGCTTCCAGGAATTCGAGACGTCGCAATACGTCACCGCCATTCTGGAGAAGAATGGTTTCCAGGTCGAGCGAGGTGTGGCGGGGGTGCCGACGGCATGGGTAGCGACTTACGGTTCGGGCAAGCCGGTGATCGCGTTCATCACCGACATTGACTGCATCCCGCGAGCCTCCCAGAAACCCGGTGTGGCTTTTCACGATCCGATTATCGAGGGTGCTCCCGGACACGGGGAAGGCCACAACTCAGGCATGGCGGTAAACGTCACGGCGGCCTTGGTTCTCAAAGAGTTGATGCAGGCGCATCACATTGTAGGCACGCTGAAGGTGCTCCCCGGGGTTGCCGAGGAGTTACTGGGAACCAAGGCGTTTTATATCCGCGCGGGGTTGTTCCGGAACGTGGATGCCGTACTGGGATCGCACGTTTCCGACGTTTTCGGTACCGGCTACGGCCAGACTTTCGCTCCGCAGGGTCTCGTTTCGGTGCAGTATTTGTTTCATGGCAAAAGCGCACATGCAGCCGGTGCTCCCTGGGAGGGTCGCAGCGCTCTGGATGCCGTCGAACTGATGGACGTCGGATGGAACTTCAGGCGCGAACATTTGAGGCTGTTACAGCGGTCGCACTACGTGATCATTAATGGAGGCGACCAGCCCAATGTGGTGCCCTCAGAGGCGGGGGTTTGGTACTACTTCCGCGAGATGGACTACCCGCACATCCGGGATCTCTATGGACTGGGCGACACCATGGCTAAGGCTGCGACCATGATGACCGATACAACCTTCACTAAGAAGGTAGTGGGGTCCGCCTGGCCGCCCCATTTCAACAAAGTAATCGCGGAAATCCAGCAGAAGAACATCGAGGCGGTTGGCATGCCCAAATGGGATGATGCCGACCTGATATTGGCGAAGGCTGTCCAAAAGGAGTTGGGGAAGAAGGCCGAGGGGCTGAAGAGCAAGGTGGAGGAACTCAAGCCACCCTCACCCGAGACTGAGGAGGGAGGTTCGGACGACATTGGCGACATCTCCTGGGTGGCCCCGACCGTGTATTTGCGGTATCCATCGAACATCCCACAGCTCCCGGGACACAATTGGAGCAACGGCATTGCTATGGCCACGCCTATCGCTCATAAAGGATCGACCGTCGGAGCAAAAGTGCAGGCGATGACGGCGCTCGACCTGTTGATGTCTCCGGAAGCGATACAAACGGCTTGGTCCTATTTTCGAGACGTGCAGACCAAGGACCTGAAATACACTCCCTTGGTCGGTGCGGACGATCAACCGGCCATCGAGATGAACCGTGACAAAATGGATCGGTTCCGGATGGAAATGCGGAAGTACTACTACGATCCGAGCAAGTACAAGACTTACCTGGAGCAGTTGGGCATCCGGTATCCGACCCTCAGGTAGCCATAAGGATTGCACAGCACACGTTCGTTGTCGGATTTGGTATCGGAGTAAAGACCGTCCCGCTGGGCTCCTCGGATGGATACCGATAATGCTAGTTAACGCTGTTCAATTCTGGTGAACCTGTGCTCGACATCGAGATCACAGAAATTGGTTTTCTTTGAGGGACACCCTTGGAGCACGACTTGCAGCGCGACATCACCTTGGACCGTTGCGAAGATGGAGTGCGATTTTCGCGTTTGCTAACCCGACCGCCGCGAAATCGAAATCTGCGCTTCGAGATGACACCGCGAGAGCGCAATCACGCGCTCGTTGGCGCAGGCTCCAGACGTTTTCTGTTGGTCCTGTTGATGTCCGCTGTAGCTGCGGGCAGCGCGGAAATCGTGATCCTCCCACGCGCCGATGGAGAGCCGATAATTGGCCGCGCGATTGCGAACGCCGCCCCTGGGAGTGTGATCCGGTTGCGCAAGGGACGGTACCGTGAATACGTCGTCATCTCGAAACCGCTGTCGCTTGTGGGCGACGAGGGAGCGGTGATCGATCCTTCCGAGCCCTTCCATGCCAGGTGGAAAATCGCACCGGAGTTCGGCAAAGGCGTCTATCGCACGGCCGTGGAGCGACCGCCCGCAACTTTGTTCCTCGACGGAACCATTCTGGCGGAAGTTGATACCCAACGCACCGAGACGGCGGGCGTAGGTTCCTGGTATTGGAAGGATCTGCTGGCTAAGGGCGCGCCTAACACTAGCTTCCGCTACGTCCGCGGTCTGTGGCTTTACCGGGGTGATCAGGCGGCTGTATTCGTGCACCTGGCAGATAATGCCGATCCCGCAGCGCGGAGCTGGTCAGTCGTGTGGACGCATGAACCAATCATCACACTACGGCAAACCCACGCCGCGTCCATCCGGGGGCTTACCTTGGCGCACGGTTACGAGGGCGCTGTCGTCACGGATGGCTGCTACCGGTGCTCGGCCCTTCAATGCAAAATCGGCCCTTGGGACATGCGCGGCATAGCCGTGGAGAACGGTGCTTCGGCCAGTTTGGTGGAGGGTAACGAGGTCTTTCGCGGCTCGTACGAGGATTGGACACCGCAAACTGTCGTGCGGGATGGAAGACTGGAGGTCGACCGTGACTGGTACGAAATCTGGCAGGTACACAAGATTGCGGGGCGGTTCGACCGGGTAGGGATCGAGGTCACAAAATCCGGGCTTGGCAACCGGGTGCACGCGAACCGGGTACACGACGTTTTCGATGGCATCGACCTGACGGAATATCCCGAGAGCCTGGACGCCTCGATTGACGTGCAACTCGATCGCGCCACGGAAATCTGGGAGAACCTGATAGAACGAACGGCCGATTCGGGCATTGAGGTGGGCGGCGGCGCGGTGGAATTAAAGATTCACCACAACACGCTCCGTCGGACCCACGGCGGCTTGCGCTATAAGCTGCCGCGCACCGGCCCGGTGTTCATCTATCGCAATGTGCTGGCCGAAGGGTCACCGAATACGATCTGGTACAGCATGGATGACTCGCCCGCGGAAGGTTACGTCTACCATAACACCATCGTCGGCGGCGATGCCGGCCTGCACTACAACGGTTGGCAAACTCATGGCATTGGCGCACGCAATTGGCACTATCTCAACAACCTGATGATCACATCGGGCGGCGCGTTCTACTCGAGATCGAGCACGATTCCGGTGAACTTCACCTGGGATTACAACGTGGTCACCGGTGACCATCGCCCCTATCCTGACGATCCCGCTCGGGACACCCGATCTCGGTATGTTGAGTTTGTTCCGCTGGCGCCCGGTTTTCCTCCTATACCCCTCCCGGATAGCCCTGCGATCGACGCTGGGCTGGACCTTTCCACATATTTTCACGGCAATCCGCTGCCAGGGTGCGAACCTGGTTATTTCAAGGGAAAGGCGCCCGACGCTGGAGCGTTCGAGATTCGATGAAACGGGCCCTGCTTTCCGCTTTAAGCCGCTTTCTTGAGGAGGGGAGCACCTGGGCCCTGCAATTCTGGCGGGGGGGCGCTGCCGGTTAGTTCACCATGTTAACCGCTGACAATCTTGAGCCAAAACTCAGGCAGCGATGGTAGTGGTTCCCCGCAGCACCGGCGCCTCTGGGCCGCAATGTGGATCTCAGCCGCGGCGAATCTCTGAAGGTGACACTCTCGGACGGCCATGCTGTCAACGTACGGCTCATCGCCGCCTCTGTGACAAAGGACTCGATTCGCGGCTCGGTTCGCAGCGCTCAGGTCGACGTGGAGATCGACGGTCGCCGTATAGCGCTAGAGGCGGCGAATATCATTTGCCGGTCACAATCGAGCAGGTGTCCCGTCACGGGCACCGTGAACGCGAACACTGACCACATGGGGGCTTGAGAATGAGGCGAGGTTGCGGCTCTCGCCTGCCACTTCGCCGCCGGCAAAGCGAGGGACGCTCGTTTATCCCATCCGACAGGAAATGAAACGACGATCCCGAGATGTCCATCGGGCCTGCTCATCTCAAGACGGCCGCCGATTGTCCGATCCACATCTTACGGCTTTCGGGAAACACAACCCCTTGCAGTATGATTACTCCTGCTGGAGGAATGCAATCACCATGCGTGCCCTATTATCAGTACTTCTCGCGATCTCCGGGCCACAGTTTGCATCAGAAGCCGAAGCCCTCATCGGCACGTGGAGGCTCGTCTCTTGGCAGGTGATTGTCGACAGTGAGCCACCGCAAAACGTTTTCGGGCCGCACCCAAAAGGCTTCCTGGTCTTGACTCGTGAGGGTCGCAGTATCGTCGTGACGACCGCCGAAAATCGCCGAGCAGGAATGGGCGATGCGGAAAGGGCCGCGCTGCACAAATCCATGCTCGCTTATAGCGGCAGGTATCGCATCGAGGGCAATGACTTCATCACTGTCGTTGATGTCTCTTGGAATGAAGAGTGGAATGGCACGGAACAAAGGCGGCATTTTCGAATCGAAGGGGACAAGCTCTTCATCGAGTCAGCACCAGGGCCGAGTATTATCTCCCCACATAAGACCGACTTCCGCAGGATCGTCTGGCAGCGGGATAAATAGGCGAAATAGGCGCTGAAGACACTTCGAGCGCAAGGAGCACAACGCCAAACGCCCAGCGAAAATACCACTCCGGGCCTGCTACCGCTATCGTGGTTGACAGGTTGTGAGTGCCCGGTGCCCAAGGGAACGAAGTACTGCAGTCAGTATTGTGAAAGTGCCCGGAATCGGATGTCCATCGCTTGCAATGGTGGACATGCGGAGTGTGCTGCGGCGGAGACGGCGCAGGCGTCATTCTTCGCTGGAGAAACCAACATTCGACTTTTTCGCACAAGTTTCAACGCCGTTAGATTTGCGGAAAATAACGGTTGCCATATAATTTTCCTAATTGTTCCCAACAGAATCTCACACCTTCAATGAATATTGGGGCTGAGAAGGACCGCCTGGAATACGTATACGGCGTTGCCATGGATTTCCGGCACGCTACGAACGCCGATCTTTGGTGTCAACCGCGCGCGATCTCAGCGCGGCTCTTAGGCTCTTATCAGCCATTTCCAGGCAATTCTCGATCTCGTCAAAATTGGGAATCTTTCGGGGATCAACTCGCCTTAAGGAATCGGCGGCAGACTGGACCTGGTTCTTGCTGTCGTTGATACGGAGTTTCTCCTCCTGAGTGAATTCCATAAGTGCCTCCTAGCATTGATGTTGGCCAATATGGGCAACGAGCGCGTACTTCGCCTGCTCCTTATTAATCCTGGCCAGGTGAATCAAATCGTCAAAGCGCGAGAAATCTTCGTCCTGAAACAGAACCGCTTCGATCTGCGCATTCAAAAGATCCACCATCTCCCGGATTGCCTTCGCCAAATTAGCCGATAGCTCGCGTTTGGTTTCGCACAATCCGACGGGCGATGACTTTATGCGCGTTTCATGCTCCTGGTCCATAGCTGCCCCACAACCATGCACGTCGGCAACCAGTGCTCAGTTCCCGCCTCGTAGCGGAACCGTCAATTCGCCCCGCCAGGGCATCGACGAAACAGTTTTGCGAGGGTTTCTCCTCGGTTTTTGAATAGCCCGGGTGAGTCCGCCTGTACAGTCAGGCCGTCCTCTGGCTGAGTGCTGTTCAGCACAACTCTGCTGCAGCAAACACCACGATCCGAATCTCTATCCGTCTTGCGGCACACCGTACTGGACTCACAGTGGAAAAAATTCCATTGGGTTGGTCGCTCGACACAATGCTGCTCAGGATAAGACCAAAATCGCGAGCCGCATCAGCGTCCTTCAGAACTGCGGATCCCGATGAATCACTCTCCAGCGGCTCTCCGCCCCTCGAGCTGCTGATTCTCCCGCTGTTGCAAGTGAGTAGCTATTTCCTCGGCCAAACTGACGCTCGACGGAGCTTGGCTACCCGGAGCCTTGGCCTCCGCCCGCAAAATACTGAGCGCCACCTCGAGAACGATCTTGTCGAGATCGTCCATGCCATAAACCTCGGAGTGTGAGGCTGCATGCAACGTGCCACGGGGGATCCCGAGCTTTAGACCTTCAGCGAGCCGCGGAAGCCCCGAGCCGCATAGTAAGATTCCGCACCGTTGTGGTAAACGAAAACGGTATCGTAACGGCGATCACAGAACAGAGCCCCGCCGAGTCTTCTTATTTCAGAAGGCGTTTTCACCCAACTCGACGTCTTCGTGTCGAAAGCGCCGAGCTTCTGCAATTCTCGATATTCTTCCTCCGATAAAAGCTCAATTCCCATCGCCGCTGACATATCCATGGCGTTGCCCGCAGGCTTGTTTTCTTTTCTTGATTTCAGCGCTTCGCCGTCGTAACAAAGGCTTCTGCGATGTTTGGGGCTTTCTCCGGAACAATCGCAGAAAATGTATTCGCCCGTTTTCTTATCCTGGCCAATGACATCCGGTTCGCCCCCGGTTCTCTCCATTTCACTGAGCGACCATAGTTTTTCGATATTCGCCTGAAGCTTCGCTTCTACCCTGGTCCATTCAAAACCTTCATGGCGGTTCATGTTCTTCTCAAAACGGCCTTTTACAACTCTGAGCAGGTCGTCACGTTGTTCCCGTGACAACTTCCTCACGCTCTTTAGTTTGCTCATAGGCTAGGTTCCATTTATTGAATTACTGTCCGGCGTAGCTGCGCCCCACGTTGCCTTTTCCCGCGAGCACCTGGGCCATTAGTTCTCCCGCTTCCATTCCTCCGGCATAGTTGTCGGTGGCGATGTGCGAGATCACGTCCACTCCACTTGCCGCATATTCACCGTGATGAGTCGAATTCCGGCCTGCTGCGCTTTGACGACCGCCGCCTTCACTCCCCGTGAATCCACCGGCGACAAAATGATCGCGCTCACGTGTTTACTGACGAAGTCCTCTACGTCCGATACCTGCCTGTTGAGATCTTGATTGGCGATTGCGATGTCGAGCGTAATGCCATTGTTGATGGCTTGCTGCTTCATGGCGTTACTTAGCCCTACATAGAAGGGATGTTGCGCCGTAAGCAGCAAAACCCCGATGGTAGGGGCGGAGCACGCAATTCGCCCGCCGGCTGCGCTACTGACGGCCAGGATTGTTAGGATGCCCCATGCGCTCACGCTCTCTCGAGAAATACGGAGCTGCATTTAATCCTCAACACCTTCTGCGTCAGCGTGCCGCCCTGTCGACATCCGCTTCCCATAATCGCACTCCTTTATCGATCAGGCGCGCAGTACTCCCGGCAACCCAAACGTATACCGTTCCCCAGCCTAGCACGCAGCCCAAAGCTTGCAGGCGCTACTTTTTCTTCGAATCCTTGTGTTTCTTGATGCCAACCTTCAGGAATTTAATGGCTTTCTTCGGTCCGCCCGTGGCCCTGATACTGAACTTTTTCCCGCGCTGCTTGTTGTAGGAGACAAAGAATTCTTCGACCTGCGACAGGCGGGTCTTGCCGATATCATCAACCGTTTTGATGCCTTCGTGATCGTAGGAATGGATGGCGACGCCGAGCAACCGGTCGTTCGTCTGTTTTTCCCCTTCCTGAGTCTGCTCCGCCGAGACGATGCCGATCAGCCGCACCTCAATCAGACACCCGACATGGGCGGGCGCGTCCATGAACACCAGTATGTCGAGTGGATCCCCATCGTCACCGAGCGTGGACGGGATGAAGCCAAAATCAAACGGAAACATCATGCCTTCCGGCAAAAGGCCGCCCAGCATGAATAACTCCGAATCCGGATCGTAATCAAACTTGTTCCGGCAGCCTTTAGGTGTTTCGATGATGGCGCGGCAAGTTCCTTTTTTGGTGTCGAACCGGTTCGGAAGCTTGGTCAGATCGGACATTTGTTTCATTCAACAGAACAAGCGATGTTGTAAGGCGGTTTACGCAGCGAGCGAATGCCTCAACCTCTCATAGGGCGACGAATTGCATCGCACTTTTATCGCCAGCTTCTATGGAGGGCGTGGTCATCCACATATGCATCTCAGCGTTGTGTTCTTTCGTGAACTCAGGAAGACCAATAAACGTTCCTAACGTTACATATAGCGTCCCGGAGCGGGCGCTCCCGGGCGAGAACCGATTTTTTTACTTCATCCTTGCGATGGCAAGCACCGGCCCGGCCCGGAACCGGTTTCGTGTTCGCGCCTTGCGGTGGCAAAATACGCTCATGAACACGAAGCAACATGTCGAGGTTGAAGGTCGCTCGCTCGCCCTCAGCAATCTCGACAAGGTGCTTTATCCCAAGGGCGGCTTTACCAAAGCACAGGTCATCGACTACTACATCCGCATCGCGCCCTGGTTGTTGCCGCATTACAGGCGGCGGCCGGTCACGATGAGGCGATTTCCCGATGGCGCGCAAGGGAAGGCCTTCTATGAAAAAGACGCGCCGAAGCACACGCCGGAGTGGGTTCACACGACCGAGGTACCGCGCGCCGGTGGAGGAAAGCCGATTCGGTACATCTGTATCGACAATCTGCCGACACTCATGTGGTGCGCGAACCTGGCGAGCCTGGAGCTTCATCCCTTCCTTCATCATGCGGATCAGCTTGACTGCCCGGCCTCCATGGTCTTCGACCTCGATCCTGGCGAGGGCACAGATCTGTCGACCTGCGCGGAAGTGGCATTTCATTTGAAAGATCTGCTAGCCGCAAACGGTCTTGAATGCCTGACGAAGGTGTCCGGCTCGAAAGGGCTTCAGCTCTACGTGCCGCTCAATACCAGAGTCACCTATACGGATACGCGATCGGTCGCGCAAAATGCCGCCAAGATCCTCGAGAAGCGACATCCGAAGCTTGTTGTATCGGACATGGCGAAGACTCTGCGACACGGAAAAGTATTGATCGATTGGAGCCAGAATTCCGATTTCAAAACAACCGTCGGTGTCTACTCGCTCCGCGCCAACAATGACGAACCCTTTGTGTCAACGCCAGTGACGTGGGAGGAACTGGAACACGTTCGCGACAGCCGCGACATTGCGCTTTTGCGTTTCAGTCCTGATGCAGCAATCAAACGCGGCGAAGACAAAGGCGACCTCTTCGGGCCGTTGCTAACCGTGAAGCAGATACTGCCTAAGACATTATCCGAAGACTCCGCCAAGCCCAGTCCGGAAACACATCAGCCAAAACCTGCGCGCGCCGATAAGTCTGGACGCGCTGAGGTCGCATTGAACAGGCTTCCGGCTGTGAGAGCAAAATTCGTCAAACCGATGCTGCTGCAGCGTACGGAGCATTTGCCGGAAGGCGCGAGTTGGCTTTATGAGCTCAAGCTCGATGGCTACCGCACGATTGCGGCGAAATCTGCGGGGCACGTGCATCTCTGGTCGCGCAATGAAAACGATTTTGGCGCTCGTTACCCGGGAATCGCGGCGGCGCTGGCACATCTTCCCGATGAGACAGTCGTCGACGGTGAAATCGTCGCCCTCGACGATGAGGGCAAACCCTCCTTCAATTCCCTGCAGAACTACGGGTCATCCAAAACGCCGCTGATCTACTATCTGTTCGATGTACCCGTATTGAAAGGACGCGACCTGCGTCCCGAAAACCTGGACCGGCGGCGGAAATTGCTCGATGAAGAGGTGCTGCCCCATCTGTCCGAGCCGGTCCGTGCCTCGGCCGTTCTGCCGGGGCCCCTAGCCGATCTGATTCGGGCGGTCAAGCAACAGGGCTTGGAAGGCCTTGTGGCTAAGCGTCGCGACAGTCGCTATGAATCCGGCGAAAGGTCCGGAGCATGGATGAAAATGCGTGTGAACGAAGGCCAGGAGTTCGTGATCGGCGGCTATACCGTCGGCGGCCGGGCCTTCGACGCCCTTGCCTTCGGCTACTACCAGGGGAAGGAACTGCTTTACGTTGCGCGGACCCGCAACGGCTTCACGCCTTCGCTGCGCGAATCGCTGATGCGCAAATTCCGCGCTTTCGAAACAGAGAATTGCCCGTTCGCGAATCTGCCGGAAGCGCGTAGCGGACGCTGGGGCCAAGAACTGACCGCCGCCAAAATGAAAGATTGCCGCTGGCTGAAGCCGGTGCTCGTAGGCCAGTTCGAATTCCGGGAGTGGACGCCCGATAACCACTTGCGGCACTCGCGTTTCGTAGCCCTGCGCGAAGACAAGAAGGCGCGGGACGTCGTGCGCGAAACGAGTCTTTAGCCCCAAGAACTCAGCGCCACAGCCGCGAAATCAAGGGCGCTGAACCCGAAGACTTCGTAATTGTGGAGCCGACTCATTTCCGCGAATCAAGCCGGGGAGTTGCCGCTGTCCGTGCTATACACTGGTCATCTTCTGGAGCGAAAAAATGAACGCGTATTTCAACGCCACGTCTTCTAGGTTCGTTTTTGCCTTATTGCTAGGTCTCTCCGCGCTTTCACAAACCCCGCAGGAGCAGGCACCTGCGCCGCCAGCTCCGGCCGCTCCCAAGCCAAGACCTCCGGAAAATTTGCCGTGGACCCGCTTCCATCCGGCAGCTCCGCCCTACCGGCCGACGGATGCGGAGAAACAGCAATTCCAGGCTCGGCTCGATCAACTCGATGGAATGATCCGGGCCCTTCGATCCGCTCGAGTGGATGACGCCCTCCTCGCCGACGTCGAGATTTATGCCGAAGCGGCGCGCTGGAAGATGGCGTATCCCGAGGAGTTCTTCCGCCCGGTGTCAGTTGCCGACACGCTCAGCGTCCTCGATAAGGGCCTGGAACGAGCCGCGCAATTGAAAGAAGGCAAATCACCCTGGACGAGCCAAAAAGGGCAGGTAGTTCGTGGTTTTCGCTCGGCTTTGGACGGCTCCGTGCAACCTGTGCGAGTCACCGTTCCCGACGAATACGATGGCGTTCGAGCGTTTCCGTTAGATGTAGCCCAGCATGGACGGTTTACGCGTCTCTACGAAGTGGAAACTCTCAACTCATGGGAAGGAGCCGAAATCGATTATCTTCCCGGCACGCTGCAGATCGATTTATTCGGGCGCGGCAAAAATACCTATCATTGGTCCGGAGAAGCAGATGTATTCGAGGCAATCGCTTTCGCCAAAAGAGCGTACAAAATTGACTCGGAACGGATGACGCTCCGCGGTTTTTCCATGGGAGGCGCGGGCGTGTGGCACACGTCTCTACATCACCCGGATCTGTGGGCAGCCGTTGAGGTCGGCGCCGGGGACAATACCTCACATCGAATCCCCATTCTGAAAACGCTGCCCGCTTATCAGCAGGCCATGTGCACGATCTTCGACAATATGTACGAGTGGACGCTGAATGCGTATGACATCCCCTTTGCGTCGTATGTCGGCGAGAACGATCGCAATCTGGTGAAGCACAACAGTGCTCGCCAGGAGTTGGTCAATGCGGGCATTCACTTCGACGGCGATCCCTTCTCTTTGAAGGCCGCGGATGCGCCGTTCATCCTGTTCTTGATCGGTCCGAAAACCGGGCACGACATGCATCCGGAGAGCCGGAGAACATTGAATGCTTTCCTGTACGATCGCATCAAAATGGGCCGCCAGATCCCTGACCACATTCGGTTTGTCACTTACACGACGCGTTACAACCGGGACTATTGGCTAAGTGTCGATGGTCTGGAGAAGCACTACGAACGCGCTGAAGTGGACGCCAGGCGATCCGAGAACCGAAGCCAGTACAACATTACAACCCGGAATATCGCGCGCCTTGCCCTGCGGGAAACAGATCGCGCTACATCTTTCACCGTCGATGGCCAAACAATACGGGTCAAACCGGCACCCGAAATGACCTTCGAGAAATCGAATCAGCAGTGGAAATTGGCGAGTGGCCGCGAGAAGGGAATCCGCAAACGGCATGGGCTGCAAGGCCCGATTGACGACGCCTTCCTGGAGCCTTTTCTTGTGGTTCGTCCCACGGGTACTCCGTGGAATGCCCCGGCCAATGATCAGGCCCTGCGGATTCTCCAACGCTTCGACCGGCAATATACTCTCGCCTATCGGGGCCATATCCGAATCAAAGACGACAAGGATGTCACGGCTGACGACTTCACGAAGTTTCATGTTGTGCTATTCGGCGATCCCGGTAGCAACCACTGGATCGCAAAACTGAATGGCAAGTTGCCGCCACTGCGCTGGACCAAAGAAACGGTGGCATTGGGAAGCAAGAGGTTTCCGGCCGCGGAAGCGTTACCGGCGCTGATTTATCCAAATCCATTGCACCCGGATCATTACGTCGTGATCAATACCGGCCTGACGGCTGCCTGGGCCGACTGGGCCGGAGATTTCCCTACGCCCCGCTATGGGGACTTCGCGGTATTCAAAGTGCAACAAGAGTCCGACGATCCCGAAGCCGCATACGCGGGCCTCTTTGATGAATCCTGGAAATTGCCGTAGCCTGCCACACTCAAGGAGGTCGAAATGTTTTTCCGCCAATCTGCCAGAACGGTCAGGCATCTATTGCGATGCTCGGCACTCGTCCTCATCGCCGGTGCACTAACAGCGCATGCTGAAGCACCGCCAGTATGGGTTATCGGCGAGGGTTTCCGCGTCGACCCGCTCACTGGCCGGGTGCTCGAGGAGAGGCGGATCGATGGCAATCCCATCCCTGCCGCTTTCGACTACATGCATCAGAATCTTGCCTGGGACAGCCGTAGAGCCGTGGTCACCCTCGCAGGAGCGCGCAACGAATTCGTGGCGTATCAGGTGCTGATCCACGGTCCCGCAAAACAGGTCAACATCGCCTGCAGCGAGCTAAAAGGACCCTCTACCATTGCCGCCAGCGATATCGAGGTCTTTAAAGAATGGTATGTCAATGTGACCGCCAATTCGTCGAGTGAAGATTCCACCACCGCCGGCTACAATCTCGGCCGCGGCTGGTATCCCGACGCTTTGTTGCCGGTCAACGCAGCGACTAACGGATTCGGCCAGCCGTTCGACATCCCAGATCGGCTGAACGCAATACCGTCGCAGCAATGGCAGGCGATCTGGGTCGACATTTATGTTCCAAAAACCGCAGCTCCCGGCGACTATAACGGGGCGCTCACTATTACTGGCCAGGGAATCCCTAAGCGGTCTCTCCAGGTCTCTCTGAAAGTCTACGACGTTGCGCTCTCCGACGATTACGCGCTCGAAGTCGGACTCAACAATTACGGCAGCATCGGCCAAAAGGGATCAGATCTGCGCCTGCGCTACTACCAGATGGCACGGCGGCATCGTATGGCCATTCACGAACACTACATTGCGCCGAAGGTCGAGGGTGCCGGTAATTCAATGCACGCCGTCTGGGATACGTACGACGGCGAAATGGCGAAATACTTCACTGGCGCGGCGTTCAGCGCTAAATACGGATATCACGGTCCGGGTGAAGGGAAACCGCTGCGCTGGGTCTACTTGCCATTTGAAATTCTGCCGGAGCACGAATGGCCAATGCCTGGCACCGAGCACAGGACCCCCGAATATCAGGCGGCGGTGCGAGCCATGCTTCGCGACTTCAGCAAACACATAGAAGACAAGCACTGGACCAGTACGAACCTGATGTTCTTTGTTAACGGTCTCGATGAGCCCACCAGCTCCGAAGCGCTGGACGATATCCGCTATTTCGGAGATCTCGAGAAATCGGTCAATCCGCCGCGCGTGTATTACCGGACTGACATTAACCACCTGCACAACATCGGAGAGTTGGTTTCCGGCTGGACGGAGCAGATGATGTTCGAGAAGCTCGCGCCGGTAGTGGATCTATGGGTGTCGGTCGCCGACTTCCAGCGTACGGATTTCTCTGTACTGCTGAACCATCGCCGGCAGAAACCTCGTAATGTGGTCTGGTTTTATCAGAACCGTGAGCCATCCGTGGGCGGCTACACGCTGGATGACGAAACCATCGGGTTGGCGACATGGCCCGTGATCGCGTGGAAGTATTCGCTGGATGGGTGCGTGCTTTGGGAATGCACCTATACCGGCGTCTCCAAGAACGTCTGGGTTGATCCGAATAACAACTTGCCAACGAACGGAGGAAGGGTCGAAAATCTTCCTGCCTTGATGATGTATCCCGTGTATCCCGGAAAACCCGGAGTTCCGGAGCCCGTTCCGTCAATAAGGCTGAAAAGCTTTCGCCGCGGCGCGCAGGATTATGAGTACCTGAGGCTTTTGGAAACAGCCACGAGTCGGGACGCGACGATGAAGAGGCTCAACCGCGTTCTCGGCGACTGCCTCTCTTGGCCCCATCGTCCGTATGGAGCTGCCGGCGACTGGTCACACAACCCCGAGGATTGGAACAAGTTTCGCCGGGACCTGCTCCAGTCCATTGCGGCAAAATAGAACGGAATCGGGGGCCTTGCCGTCCCGTGATAAGCTGGCTGAGTTTCCAAGAGGCTGACTGCAGAGTCCTCGGAATCGTGGATTTCGCTGTGCGTCGCGCCGCACCAATCTCGACAATATCAATCCTGTTGGGGGGATTCTTTCTCGGACAGCCTGGTGTTTGTCAGACGGTAAAAATAACGCGCCCTGAAGAGATTCGTTTTGAAAAACACACGCTCGATTTGGGCTCGAGTGAATCCGCAGCCATTGCTGACATTAACGGTGATGGCCTTCTTGATATCGTTTCCGGCGAAAACTGGTACGAAGCGCCGCACTGGGTGAAACACCATTTTCGCCAGATGCTGTATACCAATAACTACATTGATGACCTCAGCACGCTGCCGCTGGACGTGGATGGCGACGGCCATATCGATCTCCTTACGTCAGGCTGGTTCAGCAAGCAGCTCGCCTGGTGGAAAAACCCCGGCAAGACAGGCGCACCCTGGCAGGAGCATCCCATCGAGACCGGCTATCCCATCGAATTCACATTCCTCGTGGATCTGGATAATGACGGTAAGCCGGAAGAGATTCTCCCGCAGTTCGGCGATGAGAAGGCCCCGCTTGCCTGGTATGAGCGCGATCATCATGGGGGCTTCATCAGGCACGTCGTCAGCTCACACAGCTACGGTCACGGCATTGGAGTAGGCGACGTGAACGGCGACGGTCGCAACGATATCCTCACCCCGGAGGGCTGGCTCGAAGCACCGCCCGATCCACGCTCCGGTGATTGGAAAATGCATGCCGACTGGAAACTGGGCGACGTCGGATTCTTGTATGTGGCTGACGTAAACGGCGATGGCCGGCCCGATGTCATCACTTCCATGGCTCACAATTACGGCATCTTCTGGCTGGAAAGCAAAGCGGACGGCTCGTGGGAGAAGCACGTCATCGATGATAGTTGGTCGCAGCCGCACGCACTCACGTTGGTCGATTTTCGCGGGAATCACAACATCGGCTTGCTCACGGGAAAACGATACATGGCGCATAACGGCCACGATCCGGGAGAGCGGGAGCCGCTCGGTGTCTATTGGTACGAGCGGTTGATCGGGCCCGGTGGCCGTCTGGACTGGGTCAAGCATGTATTGGATTACGGTGGGCGAACCGGCGGCGGCATGCAGATTCCGGTTGCCGACATTGACGGCGATGGCGATCTGGATTTCGTAGTGGCGGGCAAGAGTGGGCTATTCCTGTTCGAAAACAAAACGAAATAACAATGGCCAGTAAGCTGTACGACGTCGTGGTGGTTGGCTCCGGTGCCGGGGGTGGGACACTATCGGCTCATTTGGCTCGGCTCGGCGTGGATGTGCTGGTGCTCGAAGGCGGGCCCAAAGTGGATACGCGCACCGACTTCAACACCCATGCTTTGCCGCATGAGTTCCCCTCGCGTCATATTCCCATCATGAAACCGGGTAAACCGGGATTCGACGCGGAGCGCAGTCGGGGAATCGGCGGAAAAACGATGTTGTGGAACGCGGTCGCGCTGCGCTTCAGCCCGCGTGATTTTAAGGGCCGGCAACATGATGGGGCGGGCGAAGATTGGCCGATCGACTATGCCGATTTGGCTCCCTACTACGATAAGGTGGAGCGCGAGGTCGGAGTCTGCGGAAATTATGACCATCTGGAAGACTTGCCGGATGGCGTCTTTCTCCCTCCCATCCCCATGAAGTGTTCCGACGTTCTCATCAAAAAGGGAGCAGCCAGGCTTGGCATTCCGGTCGTCCACGTGCGCAAAGCCACCCTGAGCAAAGCCAGCCGGACTCGTCCAGCCTGTCATTTTTGCGGCAATTGCATGGCGGGCTGCGACGTCGTGGCCAAATACAATTCCGCCGATGTGCACATGTTCCCGGCGCTGAAGACCGGCAAACTGACATTGCGGCCGAACAGCATTGTGCATGAGATTGCTGTTTCAAACGAAGCGCGGGTAAGCGAAGTCCGCTACTTCGACCGCGAGACGCGCGCCGAGGGAATTGCCCGAGGGCGGGTGACGGTGGTGTCTTGCGCCTGCGCGCAAAGTGTCGCCCTGCTTCTGATGTCCAGGTCGAGCAGATTTCCAACCGGCTTGGCGAATTCTAGCGGTGAACTCGGCCGGAACTTTATTCCGCACATCAATGCCGGTTTTGAAGCCTTCCTCCAAGACTTGATTGGTAGCCCGCAGGGCCACGACGAGGGGTTTCTTGATCACGCTTACATCCCCTCGTTCATGCATAAGCAAAAGCGCGACTATCCTCGCAGTTTTGGCATACAGTTCAATTACCAAAACCACCGATCGGTTGGCTGGGCGCGCAATATCAAGGGCATGGGCCGCGCATACAAGGAACAGGTCAAGGCGAACTATCCTGCGTATCTGACCTTCTCGCCGTATCAGGAAATGCTGCCCAATCGTGATAGCTTCATCGATTTGGATTATGACAATCCTGATGAATATGGTCTGCCGCGCGCCCGGCGCCAGTGGAAACTGTCGGACACGGATTGGAATCTACATAACCACATGAAGCAGAAATGCACCGACATTCTGCTGGCAAGCAATGCGAAAATTCACTCGGTCAGTGATCGTCCGACAACCAACCACGAAATCGGAGGTTGCCGTATGGGTTCGGACCCCAGAACTTCCGTCGTGGACGCCTTCTGCCGTTCTCACGATGTCCCCAATCTCTACGTAGTAGACGCGAGTGTGTTCCCGTCCGCCTCCGAGAAGAACCCGACGCTGACCATTATGGCGCTGGCGGCGCGCGCCGCGGAACACATTGCGGATCGTCTCAAGAAAGGGGAAGTCTGATGGCGACCTATTCATCCGAGCGCCGCTCCGTACTGAAGATCATCGGCGCGATTGGCGCAACTTGTGCCTATCCATATGCAGGCGATGAGCTTTTCGCGCAAGCCGCACCGGAGCATCAACACCACGCTGCAACTCCAAACCGTGCCGCCCGTTTTCTCGCCGACACTGACTTTCAGACGATTTCGCGCATAGCCGATCTGATCATTCCCGAAACGAACACCCCGGCGGCTTCAGGTGCCGGGGTTCCCGCCTATATCGACTCGGTCATCGCACGAGATGTGGAACAGCAGCAGCTCGTTGCAGATGGCCTCCGATGGCTCGATGCGGAAGCGCGTAGCCGCGCTGGTAAGACGTTTATGGATCTTACGGAAGACGCGCAGATGAGTATTCTCGAACCTTTGTGTGCTGCGGCGGACGCCGCGAACAGCCTTGCCAGAAACGTACAGTTCTTTACTTTGGTCAAGAAGTTAACGGCCGATGGTTACTACACTTCAAAGACCGGCCTTGTCGACGAGCTCGGTTATACCGGGAATACCCTTTTGAACAGCTTCACCGGCTGCACACATCAGCACTAGCGGTTCCACCTCACCAAATCAGCCGCGGGGTTTGCGCGGGCCACCAGGCAGCGCGTGCTTGCCAGTTGTCGATAGTCGAGGTATATTGTCGATTATCGAGGTATTCGGCAAATGCCTAAACCATCGGATTTGTTGCAAGGAACACTCGACCTATTAATCCTCAAGACGATTGCGCGTAAGCCACTGCATGGTTGGGGGATTGCCAAGCGCATCCAGGTCCTCTCGGGCGAGACCCTCTCTGTCGGCCAGGGGTCGTTATACCCGGCCTTGCATCGCCTCGAAAACCAGGGTTGGATTTGCGCCGAATGGGAGGATTCGGATCTGGGACGTCCGGCGAAAGTCTACACCCTCACGCGGCAAGGGCGAAAACAGCTGGAGCACGAACTGCAAAGCTGGAACCGCCTCTCTTCTGCCGTCCAGTTACTGATTGAAAGTGCTTGAAGCGGCTTCGTTATGCGCTCTCTACGAATTTTCAAACAGCGTCTCCGCTCTTTGTTGCGTCACTCCAGCGCCGATGCCGAGCTGGAGCGCGAGATCGAAATCCATCTCCAGCAATTGACGAAAGAAGGCGTGACGTCCGGCATGACCAGAGGCGAAGCTCGGGCCATGGCCTTGCAGGAATTCGGTTCGGTAGACCGGATCAAAGAAATGTGCCGCGACACTCGCGGCGTGAGTTGGGCTCAAGACTTTCTCCGCGATTTGCGCTATGGAGTTCGTACGCTCGCTGCGTCTCCCGCGTTCGCCCTCACGGCTGTAATGACTCTCGCTCTGGGCATCGGCGCCAACACGGCGATTTTTAGCATTGTGGATGCTGTCCTTTTGCGCGCCCTTCCATATCGGGATCCCGATCAACTCGTCTTGATGCTCAATACACCTTTGAACCGCCCCGAGGAACTGCAGGGTGTTTCGTACCGGGACTTCACCGAGTACCGCAAGCAGAATCGCGTGTTTAGCGAGATAGCGGGGAATGCTTTCCACGATCTGACACTGACCGGGGCCGGTGAGCCGGCCATTGTGAACACAGCCGCCGTGACTCCGGAAGTTTTTGCCGTGCTGCAGACAAAACCTCTGCTGGGCCGGACGTTGCAGCCCCAGGACGGTAAGCCGGGCGCCACGCCCGTTGCCGTGCTTCGCGAAAATCTTTGGCGCGCCCGCTTTGGCGCCGATCCGCGCTTGATTGGTCAATCGATCAATTTGGATATGCGGCCATTCACCGTGGTCGGAATTCTGCCTGCCGGCTTCCAATATCCGGAAGGCGCTCCCCATCCGGACGCTTGGATTTCCGTCATGCAGGATCCGCTGTTCGGGCCTCTGACGTCTCAGCCCGGCGTGCGTCTGCTCGGCGTGCTCGGCAGACTGAAGCCGGAAATCTCGATCCAACAGGCGCAAGCCGAAATGAGCACGCTCGGGGCGCGCTTCGCAAAAGAGTTTCCCGCCGAAGATGCCGGGCTGACGATCCGGGTTCAGCCCTATCGTCAGGCTGTGGTCGGCAACCTGGAGCCGTCTCTGTTCATTCTGCTGAGTGCGGTCGGACTGCTGTTATTGATCGTCTGTGCCAATATCGCGAACCTGCTTTTGTCCAAGGCCACTTCCCGCCGAAAGGAACTGGCTTTGCGCATCGCCCTGGGCGCCTCACGCGCCCGCATTGTCCGGCAATTACTGACTGAGAGTGTTCTTTTAGGGCTACTCGGTGGCGTTGCCGGTGTCCTGGTCGCGCTCTGGGCTGTCTCCAGTCTCCAGCCTTTTCTACCTTCCGAAGTGGTTCAGATCAGTTCGATTCATGTGGGAGGCCCGGTCCTCGCATTCGCGCTGCTGGTATCCCTAATCGCGACGCTGGCATTTGGATTAGCCCCGGCCCTACTCTCAACCTCAGCCAACTTGCAGATGGACCTCCGGGAAGGCGGCGAGCGTACCGGCCACCGTGGCAGTCGGCACGCCCGCAGTTTCCTGGCGGTCGCCGAAATATCGCTCGCCATGGTGCTTTTAGTTGCCGGCGGCCTTCTGATCCGCAGCTTTGCCCTCGTCACGTCGGTGAATCCGGGTTTCGATCCCACCAACATCATCCAAGCCGAGGTTTCCCTTCCGCAATTCCAGTACGCCACGCCCCGGCAATGGCTCGCTTTCTCTAAAGAATTGTTGGATCGGCTGCATACCCAGCCCGGTCTGCAGGATTCCGCTCTGGCCGCTCCGTTGCCCTTGGATCGTCAGGGGCAGGCTTCCCTCCCGTTCACTATCGTGGGTAATCCTCCGCTTCCTCCCGGCAAAGCCACGAGCGCCGATTACACCACCGTGAGCCCCAATTATTTCCACGTGATGCGAATTCCATTGTTAACCGGCCGTCTTTTCTCTGCACAGGATTCGCCCTCCAATCCGAATGTGGCCATCATTAGCGAAACACTGCGGCAGCGCTATTTCCCCAATCAGAATCCGATTGGAAAGCAGATGAGGTTCGGCTTGCCGCCAAACGGCAACGTTGCACGCGAGATCGTCGGCGTCGTCGGAGATATTCGCGATGCGGCGCTGAGCCAAAAACCGGGCGCCATGATGTACGTGCCGTTTGCTCAGACACCTCTCTACGGAGGCGAAATAGTGGTGCGAAGCAATTCAAGCCAGGCCAGTGTCGCCGCCGCCATTCGCCAAACGGTTTACTCCATCGACAAAAATCTCCCGGTGACGGATGTCGCATCCTTTCCGGATACGCTCGGCCGGTCCGTTTCAAGAGAACGCTTTCGTACGTTCCTCCTCGGTTCGTTCAGCGCCGTCGCACTTGTGCTGGCCGCGGTCGGAATTTTTGGCGTGATTTCCTACTCGGCCGCGCAGCGCACACACGAAATCGGAATCCGCATGGCCTTGGGCGCCCAGCGCCGTGACGTCTTGCGCCTCGTGCTGGCACAGGGAGCCAAGCTTGCACTGTTTGGTTTGGGCATCGGGACCATCTTGGCACTCTTTCTCTCCCAGTTCATCGCGAGCTTGCTTTTTGATATCTCCGCCACCGATCCGCTCACATTCATCGCCGTGGCCGTCATTCTTTTCGCGGTCGCGGTCATCGCCTGTTACATACCTGCCCGCCGCGCCGTGCGGGTCGACCCCATGATTGCCTTGAGATACCAGTAATTCACCGTCACCTGCCGGCACAGGCATCGCTTCGCGCCTCGCGTGTCGCGGGTAAATTTCACCCGGTTCTGTTCGCTTGCTCACGCCGCCGTTCGCAATGGGATGGACCATCTTTCTTTCGGGCTGGCATAATCTGGACGGAGTTCTCTATGCTCGTTCGCGCCCCCGCCATCGTTCTAAGTGTTTCTGCATTTCTGTTAACACCTTTTGCGATTTGGTCGTCATTTTTCGCCTACTCTCCCCCTGATGGACAATCGCCATCACCGCAGCGCCCCGACAGCGTCGAAATCCAAATGCGTAACGTCAACTTCCGCCTGGCTCGCGATATCGTCCTTGAAGTGCATGCCCTACGCGGCCAATTAATCAGCACCAGTCCGGAAAAGCCCGTGACCTTTGATGACGCCAACTCATTCTTCGTGAATATCGACTCCGCGCAGGTCGCCATCACGCCTGCATCAATGTCCGCTTTGATGAACTCATATGTCATGGCATATGATGGCGCGCCCATTCGCAACGTAAGCATCTCTCTAAGGGGTGACCGGCTCATCCAGAAAGGGACCATTCACAAGGCGGTCGATCTGCCTTTTGAAATCGAAGGATCCCTATCCTCCAGCCCCGAAGGCTACATTCGTCTCCATGTCGACAAAATCAAATCCGCGCACATTCCGTTAAAAGGTTTGCTGCACTTGTTCGGTGAGGACCTTGCCAAGCTGATTAATCAGAATGCCGGAAGAGGAATGACGGTGGTAAATGACGACATCCTGCTCGATCCGAAAACCCTCACCCCTCCACCTCATCTCCATGGCCGCGTGACCGGCGTTAACATTTCCGATGGAAAAATCGTACAGACTTTCGGTTCCGATCGTCATCCGGTGCGCCTGACTCCTCCTTTCGCCTCGGCCGCCTACATCTACCATCGGGGTGGCACTTTGCAGTTTGGAAAGCTCACGATGCAGGATGCCGATCTTGAGATCGTCGGGGATCGCCCAGGTACTTTCGACTTCTTTCAGAAGGAATATCGGAAGCAGTTGGTCGCAGGATACTCCAAGAACACAGCGGCCAATGGCCTGATCGCCCACATGGCGGACTATTCGCGTTTCACGGAACGCGTCGGCCCCCAGTCTGGCGCACTGTCCCAAAAAGCCGCTCCCCTGCCCGTTAGGTGTGATTGTTTACGCTTCGGGCGCCGTCGTCAGTCTGCGGACGCCCCGCATATTCACGCACGCAGCAGGATCCATGCCGGGGCGTGATCGCTGGCATTTTCTTCTCCGCGAACCCAGCGCTCCACTCCACCCTCTGTCAGCTTTGTGCAGATTGCCGGCGAGAGCAGGAAATGGTCAAGGCGCATCCCCTTGTTAGCCGGCCACCGTCCGAACTCGTAATCCCAGAATGTCCATAGAGGCCCTTCTGGCTGCAGCTTTCGCAACGCATCCGTCCATCCTAGGCCCAGGAGACGTGCAAATGCCTCACGGCTCTGCGGTTGAATCAGCGCATTCTTGTCCAAGGACCGTGTGGGGTAAATGTCCTGTGGCGTTGGCACCACGTTGTAATCACCAGCCAGCACTGCAGGGACATCCGCTCTGATCAGTTGGGCCGCGTGCTCTATCAGCCGTTCAAACCAGGCCAGCTTGTACTCGAACTTCGGCCCCGGCTGAGGGTTGCCATTGGGAAGATAAATCGACGTGAACAGGATTCCGCTGACCGCAGCTTCGATGTAGCGCGCCTGCACATCCTCGGGATCTCCCGGCAAGCTGGAGCGGGTTAGGACCGGAACCTGACCTCGCGCCAGGATGGCTACACCGTTCCAGGACCGTTGTCCGCGCCACACCGGCTCGTAGCCGGCGCTTCGCAAGGCCTCCGCCGGAAAATCCGCTTCCGTGCACTTGAGCTCCTGAAGACAAACCACGTCCGGCTGCGATGCCGTTAGCCACGCCAGCAGATTCTGCAGTCGCTTGTTGATGTTGTTGATGTTAAATGTGGCGACTTTCATCGGAAGAGCTGGCCTGCTTACGGCGACTTTCTAGTTTACGCGCATGGCGCCGCAGGTCGAATCGGGGGAGGAGTTAACGCTCAGGATCTATCACGCGCAGTGTCCGGTTTTCCGTAGCTCCGGCCGTCAATGTGACGCGATCTGCGCTACTGAGTAACTGCTCGAGCACATGCGGCTCATCCAGCTGTTCGATGCTCTCCGGTACAACGGCGAGCATACGGTATTCACCGGGCGCCAGGCCGGCAAACTGAAACTTGCCGTCTTCATCCGCTGCGATCGACCTGAGCGATAGAAACATGTCCTCGTTCGAAACCGGCCACTTCATGAGAATGACGCGAGCATGCGGTACTGACTTATCTCCGTCCCTTGCGGCGCCCGAGATCTGCGCCGGCTTATCGTCGATCTCAATCTCCAAAACATGCGCTGGCGCATACGCATTCAAAGCAACGATATTGTCGGTCAACGCGCCTCCGTTATATCGAATCTCTTTCACATCGAAATCAGCGGGTAGATTGGAAACCGCAATCCGGGCGCGTGCAATGGGCCGGTTCATGAAGCGAAACCGTCCTTCCGAGTCCGGAGATATGGGTGACTGCTCATCCGCAAACTGGATGTCGCCCATCACCGCCATCTGAATCTTGAGCTTCTCCAGTCTCGGCCTCCCAGCGCCCTCGGCCACAACGATCCGGCCGTTAATGTCCACGCCGCGCGCCAGCGGAACTAATACATCCAGGTTCTTGTCGATTACCTCCACGGGCATAATGACCCGTTTGCGATCCTCTTCCGTTGATCCGCTCACCACATAGAAGGAATATTCGCCCGGCTCAAAATTGCGTACCAGAAAATCTTTTCCGCATTCTCCCGTTCCGTGACCTCCGCCGTCTATAAACCGAAGCATGATCGTGTTGATTTCGACCTTCTCCCCCGGAGCGCAGCCATCCGCGAGTATCTCCAAGTGGACGCGGTAGAACGAGCCCTTGCGCGCCTTTATGGTCCCGACGTCGGTGGAATTTCCTGCCAGCACCTGAACCGGTAACGCTACGTCGAATCGTCCCCCGCCCGGCCAGTAGGCTCGTTGGAAGTCTCGATCCACTTTCGTCAAATCCTCGGCAGAGTAATTCGTGAGCAGTTCCTCGTTATCGAATTGCTGTGGCCGAACCTCAACCAGGTACCTGCCGGCCTCCAAACGAGACGCCACAAAACGGCCTTCGCGGTCTGTCTTGGCTGCCTTGTGGCCGTGTGCTATCGGCTTGCCGTTGGACCAGAAAAGTGTGATCGGGTGAATCTTGAGGTTCTCGATAGGCTTCCCCGTGTCGGCATCCACCACTCGCCCTGTCAACTCGCCTTCACTGACCAGGACTAGTCGAACCGAGGCGGAGGGACGTTCCTTGTCCAGACTGACGCGGGCCTGATTGCTCAAGCTGTGGCGTACCGGATTTCTGCCGTCGTCCGTGTAGCCCGGCTTCTCGGCGCGAACCAGGTATTCCCCGGGGTTGTCGATCCTAACCGCAAAAGCGCCGCTGGGATCGGTTGCGAGCTTCCTGATTTCCTTCCAGTCGTATCCTTGGAGGACGCTAACGGTGATTGTGGCAGAGGCAACCGGAAAGTTCCCGCCCGATCCCCCTTCCACCACGGAGCCGCGAACGTCCAGTGGTACCGGTTGTAGGGGGTTTTGAGCCAACGCCGTCGGCATTGCCAGAAACAACACCACCGCGCTTCGCACAGTTGCCCCTCACGCAATTTTACAACTTGCGGTGAACGCGGCATTCGCCTAATTGCGTCTCGAACCCATGAACGCCTTGCCGTCCTAGCCGATACGCGGGCGCACAAACCGTGGTTCCATGTCCTCAAAGTTTAAGGCCCCCCTCGACCGCCCGCCGCGTCGCCTCCAGCGTATTGATCAGCGATTCCCGCGGAAGCTTGCGTATGATCGGTTCGATGATCCATCCAAGCCCTGCCGGAATGTCTCGGGTCAGCGATATGGCCCGGCACTCGGCATACACCGAGCCGTCCCGCTCCTGAAACCGCCAGTAGGAATAGAGCCGCCACAGAAATCCGTACCCCGCATCGGCCGCGAGGATCTTCTCCTCCGGTTTCCCGGCGTCTTCCACTTCCGCAATTCGCGTCGTAAACGACCGGCAGCACCAGCGCGTCGCGTCCACTTGGGAATAATGCACATCGTGGTCGGTATCCAGCACCACCGTAATGATTTTCTTTTTGAGCAGCCGCAGAAAGATCCGAAAATCGTTACCGGTCTGGCTGATGAGTTTCGAATCGATCACCTCAGGCTTGTAAATATTTTTGTGATTGTCATAGTTCTGAATGAGTGTTAGCGTCCGGTCAATCGTCGCGCCGCGTAGAATGGTCGCACCGATCCAATCGTGCACCAGGCCATGCGGCACGGCGACCGGCCGGTGCCCCGACCAGAACTCGGCCACGGTCGCGCCTCCTTGCACCTGGCGTGCGCGTTCCGCGTCTCTGTCCGACCACAGAAACACATCGGCCGCACGGCGCGTCCGGCTCATCGCCAGTTCGGCGAGACGAACATAGTCCGCGAACGTAGCCAGCGTTTCCGGCTGCAACTGCACCGTTTCGACCGCTTGTCCTGCCACTTACTTCTTTCTGGTTAGCGCTTCCGCTTTTCGAATAGCCTTTTCACGGAGATCCCATGACTCGATCGCCTTCTGTGCCCCCTGCCGGGCCAGGCCCGTGTCGGAACGCCGCTCCGCTTCGTCAAAGGTGTCTTCCGCGTCTATGCGGGCTTGATACGCCAAATCGTCCGCTTCCTTCACGTGCTCCACCGCACGCTTGACTGCAACGTCGATTCCCTTCGCCTCTTGTTTGACTTTCTCATACCGGCGCCTGCCCCTCGCGTCGCCATTCACCGCCGCCAGGGCTTCGAGTTCTCGATACGCTGTTTTTTGGTCTTCGCTCCAGGAAGCTTTAACCTTCTTCTCTGCTGCGTCCAGGGCTGCCACGGCTTGGTCCGCCGTGATACGTACGCGGCTCTTTTCCCATAGCCATTTCCAGAGCCCCCAGTCCTTCGCTTCGGTCATTAGCGCTCTCGCGCCTTCCACCGGCGGCAGCTTCTGCATGTGGTTTCCCCCAGGAGCACGGTGCAAGATTGCGGCCAAAAGTGCATTGTCGTCCCGGCGTGCTTGGCACATAATAAATTCGGATTCGAAAATATGAATCTACCCAGCTTCGATTTTGATTTTATTGTCATCGGGTCCGGGTTTGGCGGTAGTATCACGGCCCATCGCTTGACCGAAAAGGGCTATCGCGTGGCCGTCATGGAGATGGGCCGGCGCTGGACAGCCGAAAACCTTCCTACCACCAACTGGAACATCCGGCGCTGGATCTGGCGGCCTGCTCTTGGCCTTCGCGGTTTCTTCAATATCGAGATCTTCCGGCACGTGGTCATCATGCACGGCTGTGCGGTGGGCGGCGGTTCCATCACTTACGCCAACACCTTGCTTGTTCCACCCGATTCCATCTGGGAAAAAGGCTCCTGGGTCGGCTTGGCGCCCTGGAAAGCTGAAATGCCGCCATACTATCGAACCGCGCTTCAAATGTTGGGTGTCGTGGAAAACCGCATTCTCGGAGCCGCGGACCACCTGTTGAAAAAAGTGGCGGATGCGGCAGGTATTGGCAACACGTACTACCGCACGCATGTCGCGGTCTTTCAACCGCCCGAAGGCGAAGCGGGTGGTAAAACCTATCCTGATCCGTATTTTGGCGGCGACGGGCCGGAACGCGCTACCTGCATCGCTTGCGGGGGTTGCATGGTGGGGTGCCGCTTCAATGCCAAGAACAGCCTCGATAAAAATTACCTCTATCTCGCCGAAAAGCACGGAGCGCAAGTGTTTGCCGAAACGCGAGTTGTTGATGTCCTGCCGCTGAACGCAAAAATCGACGGTAGCGACGGCTACGAAGTGCGCACCGTGAAATCCACGTCGTGGTTTCGCAAACAACCGAGCCGTTTCACCGCGAAAAGTGTTGTGTTTGCCGCGTCCGCGCTGGGTACCATGGATCTACTATTCCGCCTGAAGCAGAAAGGATCGCTCCCGGCAATCAGCGATCAACTCGGAAATCGCGTCCGCACGAACGCCGAATCGCTGATCGGCGTGCGCGTGCCGCGGAGTAAACAAGACCTTTCCAAGGGAATCGCCATCGGTTCGGGCATTTATCTCGATGAACATACTCACATTGAAGCCGTTCGGTATCCCGAAGGATCGGATGCCATGGGATTTCTGGCCACACTGCTCACGGGCGGGCGGCCCGGCCACGGCCGTATCTTACTGTGGCTAAAGAATCTCCTTTGGAGCCTGTTGCTCCACCCCATCCGCACCACGCGCTGCCTGCACCCGTTCGGCTGGGCGCGCGAGTCGTTGATTTTGCTGTGTATGCAGACGCTCGACGGCCACATCGATATGCGGCTCGAAAGGAGATGGTGGTGGCCGTTTTACAAGACATTGGTGAGCAAAGGCGACAAGGTTCCGACATTCATCCCGCAAGCCAATGATTTTGCGCGAAAAGCTGCCGCCGTAATGGGTGGGACACCCATGAGTATGGCCACCGAGATTCTGCTGGATGTTCCCGGAACCGCGCACATTCTAGGCGGGTGCCCGATGGCGGCGACGCGAAATGAAGGAGTTGTGGACGCTCAGAACCGTGTGTTCGGATACCGGAACCTGTATGTTTGCGACGGGTCCGTCCTGGCTGCCAACTTAGGGGTCAATCCTAGTCTGACGATTTGTGCGCTGACCGAACGGGCCATGAGTTTCATTCCTCCGGCTGCGGAATAAGCCACGCAGGCGGGTCATTTGGCCCATTCCAAACGAGTGTCATTTCGCACCCCAGACTCTCAAATCATGACCTTTCGGAAGCTGCCGGATGGATGCCGAGTTGCGGCTGGAAACGGCTACAAGAAACAGTCAAACGCGGCTTGAGGAGCACTAGTATGCAGGCGCTAGAGGCCGTTGCATCCGAGTACCCGGACACAACTCTAGGCGATGACTGGGCCAGCGACGAAGACGCTTTACGGAGTTGTGCGGTCAGCACGTGCACCAACGCCTGGGGCCTCGTTTACAGCCAGTTGTTTGACGGGTTGAAAGACGAAGGAGGCACCGAATGGCGGCAGCAGCAACCGCACTAGCCGTTGAATTCGAGGTCCCGCCGAAGCTCGATGAGCAGGACCTCGAACTGTTGGCATTCCAGCTCTGGCAACAAGCAAGCTGCCCGGAGCATCCGGTGAACGAGAACTGGATGAGCGAAGAAGAGGCTTTGCGCGGCCGCCGTAGCTGCCTCTGATCCGCCATGATGCATTTCAATCTGCTGGAATCTAGCGGCTTTGTGCTGCTCGTCATCCTTTCTGTCTCCCTGTTCTGGAATCGTTTTGGCAAGGTTTGGAAAACGATCAACGAGTCCAAGGCCGACGCCGATTTCACGCTCCGGCCAGTCGGGGGACGGGCGCGTGATTTCGTTTGGGAAGTACTGCTTCAGGGTCAGGTGATCCGGCAGAGGCCGCTGCCAGGAATTGCGCACGCGCTGGTGTTCTGGGGGTTTTGCGCGTTCGCGCTCGTGAGCCTGAACCATTTCGCCGAGGGTGTCAATGCGGGATTTCTCAACCGCGCGAGCTGGCCGGGCCGCTTCTATTTTGCCTTTGCGGCTGTGTTCGCGATGGGGGTTGCTGTTGGAATCAGCGGGCTGGCATTCCGGCGATTTGCTATCCAACCGCGCTGGCTGGGCAAGGTCTCATACGAATCAGGCTTCATCGCGTTCCTGATTTTCCTGTTGATGATCACGCACCTTGCGACATTTGTTACGGGTTGGGAGGAAAGCAAACTGATCTGGTGGACCCACACGCTCGCGCTGCTCACTTTCCTCCCACTTATTCCGCACACTAAGCATTTGCACCTGGTGCTGAGCCCGGTTACGGTGTTCCTGAAGCGCGATCAGTTCAGCAAGATTCCGCCGCTTGCCGGGGACGAGGATTTCGGGCTCGACACCGGGAAGGATGTCACCAAACTGATTGCGCTACAAGCGTATTCGTGCGTGGAATGCGGGCGGTGCACGGAGCACTGCCCGGCGAATCTGACGGACAAGATTTTGAACCCCAAGGAAATCGCCCTGGGAATTCGCCATTATCTGAACGAGTTTGGAGCGAGCGCGGAGGCGCCGCTGATCGGAAGGCATCTGGCGCAAGAGGCCGTGTTTCAATGCACGACCTGCGGATCGTGTGAATTCCAGTGCCCGGTGGGTGTGCAGCACCTTCCCATGATCATCGGGCTGCGGCGCGGCGCGGTGAACACGGGCAAGTGGGAAGACGACTACGGAACCAAGCTGTTTCTCAACCTGGAACGAAACGGGAACGCATTGGGATTTTCGGCGAGCGAGCGGGACAAGTTCATTCAAAAACAGGAATTTCCGATCTTCGACGGCTCACAGGAGTACTGTTTGTGGCTGGGCTGCATGGGGGCGTACGATCCGGGCGGGCGTGAAACGGTTACAGCGCTGGCGCAAGTGATGCGGCACTTGCGCATTACATTCGGTGTGCTCAAAAAAGAGCGGTGCACGGGCGATCCGGCGCGGCGCATGGGGAACGACCTGGCGTTTGGTGAACTGGCGCAGAAGAACCTGGAGATGATGACGCAAAGCAAGGTGAAAAAACTGATCTCCATCTGCCCGCATTGCGTGCGCACCATCAGCATGGACTGGAAGGAGTATGGCGACGCGCCCCCAATCGAGCATCACAGCGAGTTCCTGGCGCGGCACCTCCCGGGGCTGCCGCGGAACGGCGCGCACGGAGAGACCATCGCATATCACGATCCGTGCTACCTGGGGCGGTACCGGGGTGTCTATAACGAGCCGCGAGAAGTTCTGTCGGCTTTCGGCAAAGTCCTGAATCCCGAGCGTGCGCGCGAGCGCTCTTTCTGCTGCGGGGCGGGAGGCGGGCTGACTTTCCTAGGAGAAGAGAAGGGCAAGCGCGTGAGCGTGGAACGCGCGGAGCAGCTTGTAGCCACGGGCGCAAACGTAGTGGGCGTGGCCTGCCCATTCTGCAACACGATGTTCCGCGATGCTCTGGCCACGACGGGTGCCGATGCGCCACGATTGATGGATATCGCGCAGATCGCGGCGAAGGCGCTGCCCGTTGCAGCGGCACGCGACATGAAGCCGGTGGGTTGAGCGACGCGAACTATTTCAGACTGCGCAGGAAGGAATGGATTTCCCGGAGCACGTCCGCTTCATTTGAGAAGAATATATAGTGCATCCCTCGGAGCCGGACCACACGCGCGGCGGGGACGCCCGCTTCGAACGCTTTGATTTGGCTGTTCACCAGCAAATCGAGTTTGGCGTAATAAGTGAGGGCGGCGTGATGAATCGCGGGATCTGTGCTCCTGGTCACCCAGGCATCCGGCAGGTGGGGGATGGCAAAAACAGCCAATACGGGCGCGGGAATCTTCCCGTATTTTTCACCTTTGGTCATGATCTGCATAAAGAGCTGCGATCCCGGGAATTCACGCTGTTTCCCGACACGTCCATTGGGAGCCGATTCCCAGAGCTGACGGAGCTCTGACTCCGGCATCTGGAACCCATCCATTTTGCATTGCCACTTTTGCAACGCGGCGAAGCTCGCCAGGTCCGACTCACCCGGTTCGGGAGTCTGCGGCCCATGCAGATCCATGATCTCCTTCATGGCCGGCCCCTTTCCGTTGTTAAATGCGTAGGGATAACCGGCGTCCAGGTAGACGGCACCGGCAATACTCCCGGGATTGAAATTCGCAACCGCGCTCAATTCCGTACCGCCGATGGAGTGTCCGACCAACACGGGTTTACCCAGCCGGAGCGTCTGCATGACGGCCAGCACATCTTTGCCAACGCGTTCGCCGGCGTTGTCCGCAGCCCGGTATGTCGATGCACCATATCCGCGCCGGGTAATGCCATACACGTGGCAAGTGTCTTTCAGCCTGGGCGCAAAGTTGTCGAAGACATGCGCGGTGTTTCCGCCGCCGGCGAGAAGGATCACCGCCCGCCCGGATCCGCCCCAATCCAGCACCTCCAGGCGGACGCCATCATCCATAGTTGCAAACTGTGCGGTGTGGGGCGACGGATCCTTCCAGGGAACGAGGTTTTGCGAGTAAAGCGGCGCGAAGAGAAGCAAGAACAATATAGGAAGCCGACGATTCCGGTGCAGCATCAGGCGCATTATATGCTCTCAGCTTAACCCGGCTGCCGCAGGTGCCCGAGGGAAGCGGTGTGCACAGCGGACCGATGACCGCTTCCTTTGGTCGCGGCTCAGATTTGCATGACATGATTTGCCGGGCTTCGGTGAGAGAGCCGAGCGAATTTTGGGGGCGTGGCTCAGGTCTTGCGCGTTGGCCGCCGCTTTTCGTCAGCTTCCGAATAGAGAAAATCCTCGATCTCATCGATGCGTCCTTGAGCGTCCTGGTAGCCGATATCGATGAGGTCGGTGGTGTACCGGGAGGTAAAGAGCAGGTAACTCATGAGATCGGCACAAGAAGCGGCGTCACGGCCGAGGCTGTTGACGAAGTATTGGATCAGATACGGCAGGTCTTTGCGATGCTGGTCGGCGAGCTCGGAGAGATCGACCGAAGGGGTGATGACGAAGGATGCCAAGGGCCGCATGCGATCCGAGCGGTCCTTATCAGGCCGGATCTGGCCTGTCTCGAGCAACTGGTTCAGGCGCTCGAGGTGTTCGATGTCGCTAGCCAGATGGTCGAGAAAGATGACGTTAAAGAGGACGCCGAGCACCTGGGCCAGTGATGGATATTTTTCATCGAGGGCTTCTTCCTGGTGCTCGCGGGATTCGCAGCGGACGCCGACAGCAAAGACTTTTCTGGCGCCCAGGCGGATGATGGGACTGAGAGGCTGCTGGAGCCGGACGCATCCATCGCCGTAAAAGGCGGCACCGCGCGAAGTCTGGAGGCGGACGGGAGGGAAGACCAGGGGAATAGCGGCGGAAGCGCAGACATGATCGACGGTGATCTTGGTGGCGAGGGTTACGCGGCGGCTGCGATTCCACATGGGGTGCCCCTTAGCACCCTGGATGAAGAGATAACTCTTGCCGGAATTGTAGTTGGTAGCTGAAATGGCCAGCGCGTAGAGATGGCCGCGCCGGATGTTCTCCTGAATGCGGTTGCAGTCGAGATGCTTTTGGAGAAACTGGCGAAGGGGGCTGGCATCGAGCAGGCAATGCGCGTGACCACCGCCGAGCACGCCGCCGAAGGAAAGGTCCATAATCCAGGTGAGCGAGTTGTGAGCCTGGGAGAGAACATCGCAGCGAAAGATGTCTGGCGGCTTGAGGCCGGACCAGATTCCGGCAATGACCTTGGTGGCGAGACTGAAATTATTGCAGCCGGTGGAGAGCGCCGCGCCGTTGATGGCTCCGGCGGACGCTCCCCCGATGATGGGGAAAGGATTCCCCTGCGTTTGCACGCGTTTGATTTCGCCGATGCGCTTCAGAACACCGGCCTGATACGCTCCGCGGGCGCCTCCGCCCGTCATGACTAAACCGACCGTATTGTCCATTCCTTCGACCCCTTGCGGCTCCCCCAAGCGGGCCGAACCAATTGACCGGCGATCTCAGGCTCCGGCTGCGAGCGCAGAGGGCGGGTCGTGATGCGCGGCCCAGTACTTCTTGCGCAACTCTCCTTTCAAGGTTTTGCCCGTGCCGTTTCGCGGCAGGCTTGTCACGAACTCGACCGAACGGGGCGCCTTATAATGCGCCAAGCGGGCCCGGCAGAACTCAATGAGCTCAGCCTCGACGGCTTCCTGACCGGGCTTCAAAATGATAAAGGCCTTGGGAACCTCGCCCCATTTCTCATCGGGCACGGGGATGACGGCGGCATCGTAGACGGCGGGATGAGCGACCAGCGTCTTTTCGACCTCGAGCGATGAGATGTTTTCGCCGCCGCTGATGATAATGTCCTTTTTTCGGTCCACGATGAGGATGTAGCCATGCTCGTCCAGGGTTGCCATATCTCCGGTATGGAGCCAGCCGCCGCGGTAGGTTTCGGCGGTCAATTGTTCCTGCCGCCAGTAACCGTGCATGGCGCCGTTGCAGCGAGTGATGACTTCGCCCATGGTGCAGCCGTCGCGAGGTACGTCATGTTCCTCCGGGTCGACGACGCGAATTTCGACGCCCGGGATGGCATAGCCGGTCATGGCCAGACGCTCGAGAGTGTCGCATGTTCCATTCCACTGGACGCGGCCGGGGCGATGGCGCGAGATGGCGATGACGGGTGACGTCTCGGTGAGGCCATAACCGGAGAAGCAATTACATCCGAGCCGCTCTTGCACATCCTGGACGAGAGTGGGAGAGGCGGCGGCACCACCGATTACGATCCATTTCAGGCTGCTGAGCTCATATTCATGGCGTTCGGGGGAATGGGCCAGGGCGGCTGCCATGGCGGGGACGAGGAAACAGGTGTGCACGCGTTCGCGCGCGATCAGCCGAAAAACTTCGGCGGGCTCGAAATTACGGACCATTACGTGTTTGCCGCCCATAAAAGTGATGAAGTGGGCCGCGCCCCAACCGTTGGCATGGAAGAGTGGAATGGTGTGGAGATGCGTGTCGTGGGTGGTGACGTTGAAGCCCAAAGCCACGTCGAGCGCGTGCAGGTAGATGTTACGGTGGGTCAGCATGACGCCCTTGGGCGTGGCGCTGGTGCCGCTGGTATAGAAGAGCTCTGCGAGCGAGTCTTCGTCGAATTCCATAATATCGTCGCAGCAGGGGGAAGCAGAGGCCAGGAGATCCTCGTAGGTTTCCGGGGAAAGCCAGCTCGCCGCCGGGGTTCCGTTGAGCAGAAAGAACTCTTTCACGGAGCGAGCTTCTTTTCGGAAGGCGTCGACGAAGGGCACAAAGGCCTGGTCGAGAAACAGGAACGGGGCTTCGGCATCATTCAAAATGTAGGCCAGTTCAGCCGGTGCGAGCCGAATGTTCAAGGGAAGCAGAGCGGCTCCGGCTTCGAGCACACCGTAGTAGGCTTCGAGCAGCCGGTGGCAGTTGGGGCTAAGAAACGCGACGCGATCGCCGCGATGAATACCGCGGTCACGCAAAGCGCCGGCCAAGCGCGCGGCGCGACCGGCAAATTGCGCGTAGGTGTAGCGGTCGTTGCCGCAAATCACCGCGGTGTTGTGGGGGTATTGTTCATTCGCATATCGAAGAAAGCGAACGGGAGTGAGCGGCACGTTCATAACGACTCCATGCAACGACGTACGAGGGCCGGGAATGGCCGGCCCTTGAAAATCCGAAGAATCGAATTTCAATGCGCCACTATCGAGTGCTTGACCTCTTCCACCATGGCGGGAATGACCTCGAAGAGGTCGCCGACGATGCCGTAATCGGCAACTTCGAAAATGGGCGCGTTGGCATCCTTGTTGATGGCGACGATGGTTTTGCTGCCCTTCATGCCGAGCAGGTGCTGGATGGCGCCGGAGATCCCAACGGCGATGTAGACCTTAGGCGCCACGGTTTGGCCGGAGCTGCCCACCTGGCGTTCGATGGGCAACCAACCGCTATCACAAACGGGACGTGTGGCCGCGAGTTCGCCGCCGATGGCCCTGGCCAGCGCTTCGACGATCGGGATATTGTCTTTTTCTTTGATGCCGCGGCCGACCGAGACGATGATGTCGGCGGAAGATAAATCGACAGCGCCGGAGGATTCGCGGAAGGGCGCCTCAGGCCTCTGCCGGATCTCCGACGCGGCAAGCTCGGGGGTGAAGGGTTCGACCGGAGCCGTCCCGGCTTCGACGTGTTCCGGGTTGAAAGCGCCAGCCTGAATGGAAACGAAGCAGGGAGCCGGACCGGCAGGTTTGACGTCGGCATTCAGCTTGCCCTGGAAAAGCTGGCGGACAAAGACGGGTCCGTTTTCATGGCGAAAGGCGATCACATCGCAGATGAGAGCCTGGTTGAAGCGCGTGGCCAGCTTAGGAGCAAGGTCGCGGACCTGGTACGTGTGGGGAAACAGGACGTAAGAAGGTTGGACTTTGCGGATGAGTTGTTCGAGCGCGGCCGCGTAGCCATCGGCGGTGTAGGAGGCGAGGAGTTCGTGATCGACGGCATAGACGCGGGTGAGTTTTTTTGTTCCGAGCTCGCCGGCTAGCGGCGCAATTCCGTGACCTGGAACGGCGGCGCAGAGCGAGTGCCCGGTTGCGGCGGCAAGCTTCTGGCCGGCGGCGAGCGTCTCCAACGACATGCGGTTCCACTCGCCGGAACGCTGCTCCGTGACGACCAGTAGGGTATCGCTCATAGGACTCGCACCTCGAATTTCAATTTTTCGATCAGTTTGGCGGCGGCTTCTTTAGCGGTGCCTTCGATCATCTGAGTCTGTTTGGCTTTGCGCGGCAAGTAGACGCGCTCGATGGAAGCCGTGGCCGCGGGAATCACGAGGAGCTCTCCGACCTCGATGCGCTTCAACTCCTTGCTCTTGGCTTTCTTGATCCCCATGAGCGTCGCGTAGCGCAGCTTGTTGATGCCAGACTGAATGGTCAGTACGGCAGGCAGCGGCATTTCAATGTTCTGGAACCAGCCGCTTTCGAGCTCGCGCTTCACACGGATCTTGCGGTCGAGCACTTCGACGGCCATGACGATGGTGGCGTGCGGAAGCCCGAGGACCTCGGCCATGACGACGCCGGTTTGCCCGTAACCCAGGTCGTCGGATTGCAGGCCGGTGAGGATGAGATCAGGCTTCTCGGCGGCGATAGCTGAAGAAAGGAGGCGTGCTAAGCCGAGCGTATCCCAGGAGGCAATGTGATCGTCTTCGATGTGGAGTGCGCGGTCGGCGCCTTTGGCCAGGGCTTCGCGGATGGTGCGCGCGGCAGAAGCCGGCCCTGCGCAGAGGGCGATGACTTCGCCGCCGTGCTTCTCTTTCAATTGCAGCGCTTCTTCGAGCGCGTAGGCATCCGGCTCGTTCATCTCATAGCTGAGATCGCCATCTTCGATCCAGCGTTCATCCGCCGCGATACGAAGCTGCGAATCGCGGACGGGAACTTCTTTGATGGAAACGATGATTTTCATAAAATCGAGGTGTCAGGTTCCAGGTGCCAGGTGTCAGGCTCCAGCAACGGTGGATTGCCGGTACCTGACACCTGTTTCACCAAGCTGCCTAGGTCGGTTAGGCAACTCTCTCGAAGATGCCGGCCGCGCCCTGGCCGCCGCCGATGCACATGGACACCATGCCGTACCGCGCATTGCGCCGAGGCATCTCACGAAGGATAGTGGCGGTCAGCTTGGCGCCAGTGCAGCCGAGCGGGTGGCCCAGCGCAACAGCGCCTCCGTTCACGTTGATCTTCTCGGGATCGAGACTGGCTTCGCGAATGACGGACATGGATTGAACGGCGAACGCTTCGTTCAGTTCAATCACGCCGATGTCATCGAGTTTTAGCCCGGCGCGCTCTAATGCTTTGGGAATCGCGACCACCGGACCGATGCCCATGATTTCCGGTGGCACGCCGCCCACGGCATAACCGGCGAACCGCACCATCGGTTTCAGTCCGAGTTCCCTGGCTTTGCGCTCGGACATGACGATGGCTATGGAGGCGCCGTCGCTGGTTTGTGACGAGTTACCGGCAGTGGAGACACCATCGGTGGAGAACGCCGGTTTGAGCTTGCCAAGTGCCTCGAGAGACGTATCGGCGCGCGGGCCTTCGTCCTTGGCGAAGACGGCCTTTACGCGCTTGGGTTTCCCGTTGAAGACGGTACTCTCGACTTCGACGGGCACGATTTCGTCGTGGAACTTGCCCGCAGCCTGCGCGGCGACGGCTTTCTGATGGCTGCGCAGTGCGAACTGGTCGACTTCGTCCCGCGTAATGCCATATTTCTTACGTAGGCACTCGGCGGTAAGGCCCATGCCCATGTAGGTTTCGGGCAGATTGTCGACCAGCCAAGGGTTCGGCGCGAGCTTGCCCCCGCCCATGGGGATCATGCTCATGGACTCGGTGCCGCCGGCCAGGATGAGGTCGGCCGATCCGGCGCGGATGCGCTCGGCGGCGAGGGCTATGGCCTGCAAGCCCGACGAGCAAAACCGGTTGATGGTCATGGCGGGCACGGTGTTGGGCAACCCGGCCCGCAGCACCACCGCCCGCGCCATGTTCATGCCGGCTTCGCCTTCAGGAAAGGCGCAGCCGAGAATGAAATCCTCGATTTCATTGCCCTGTACCTGCGGGTATTTTTTCATCAAGGCCTGCACCACGAAGGCGGCGAGGTCATCGGGCCGGGTGTTGCGCAGGGTTCCTTTCGGCGCTTTGCCGATGGGAGTGCGAAGACAATCAATAATGACGGCTTCCATATAGATTCTCCTTTATTGTTCGGCTTCGCCCTAATTGCGCAGAGGCTTGCCGGTCTTCAACATGTGCGCCATACGTTCCTGCGTTTTGAGATTGCCGCACAGGCTGAGGAACGCTTCGCGTTCCAGGTCCAATAAGTACTGTTCAGAGACCAACTGCTCCCCTACGAGGCGGCCTCCGGCCAAAACAAACGCCAGCTTTTCGCCGATGACGCCTTCGTACTCGGTGATATAACCACCCTGGACGAAGCTCCAGACGCCGAGCTTCAGGAGGCCGTAAGCGGCCTCGCCGGCAACCTTGACGTCGGTTCGCGGTACGCCGGGAACGTAGTTGGGGACCAGAGTGAGGGCGAGGGCTTTGGCATCGGCAACGAGCCGCTCCGGATTCATCGAAACAGGCGCGTTGCGATCCAACAGGCCCAGGTTCTTGGCCTCTTCGGCGCTCAGCGATACCTTGGCCATTCCGATGAGCTCGAAAACCTTGCGCGCGTCTTTGAGCCGCAGGGTCAACTCCTTGCAGCCGCCGGCCGCCGGGATCAGGCCCACGCCGAGCTCGACCTGGCCCATGTAGAGCTCGGCCGAAGCCTGCGGAATGGTATGGAGTACGATCTCGCAGCCGCCGCCCAGGGTCCGGCCGAACGGCGCCGAAACCACCGGTTTGTGGGCGTATTTGAGTGCCATGTTGACTTGCTGGAAGCGATTGACGGCGCGGTCCAGCTCATCCCATTCGCCCTCTTGGGCGGCGAGCAGGATAGGAACGAGGTTGGCACCCACGCAGAAGTTCTCGCCTTCATTGGCGACGACCATGGCCTGGAAGTTCTTTTTCGTTTCTTCGATGCCGGCATACAGCATGCTAATGATGTCTTCGCCGATGGAATTCATCTTGCTGTGGAACTCGCAGCACAGCACACCATCGCCTATATCGACGAGCGATGCACCTGCATTCTTCTTGACGACGCCCTTTTCGCGTTTCACCTGGGAGAGTACGATAGTGCCCGGCCGCGACTCCACCGGCTTGTGCGTCATGCTCAAGAGATCGAAGTACTGCTGATGGGGATGGGGTTCCTGGGCCCAGCGGTAAAGAGCCGTGACGCCGTGATCCAGCGCCTGCCGAATGCTGGCAGGAAGAGCGCGGCCCTCTTTTTGCAGGCGTTCTGCGATCTGCTGGAAGCCGAGAGCGTCCCAGAGTTCGAACGGCCCCATCTTGTGCCCAAAGCCCCAGCGCAGACCGCGGTCGATCTCGACAATGCGGTCGGAGATCTCGGGAATCATTTCCGCGGAATACAGGAAGTAATCCCCCAGAAGTTTCCAAAGGAATGTTCCGGCGCGGTCATTGGAGCTGATTAAGGCCTTGATGCGCTCGGGAATATCTTCGATGGCATAAGCCGCATCGACAGAGGCAAACTTCGGCTTCTGGGACGGGTGGTATTCCATGGTGTTCAGATCGAGCGCCCAGATTTGCTTCTCTTCGCCCTTCACGACGCGCTTGTAGAAGCCCTGGCCGGTCTTTTCACCCAGCCATTTGCGTTCGAGCATCTGCTTTTCAAAATCAGGGAGGATGAAGCGTTCGGCCCACTGGGTGCCCTTGTTGGCTTCGTGTAGATTCGGGCTGACCTCCGCCCAAACGTCCATACCCACAAGGTCCAGCATGCGGAAACTGGCGCTATTGGGCAGACCGATCAGCGGGCCCGTCAAAGCGTCGGCTTCCTCGACGGTGTATCCGTCTTCGTGAGCTATCTTGCTGACGGTGGCGCCGAAGAAGCATCCGACGCGATTGGCGATGAAGTTTGATGTGTCTTTGCATAAGACGACTCCCTTACCCAAGCGGCGATCGCCATATTCCTCGACGAACTCCAGTACTTCGGGAGCCGTTTCCGGACCAGGAATCACTTCCATCAAGTGCAAGTAACGCGGCGGGTTAAAAAAGTGGGTGCCCAGGAAGTTACGGCGAAACTGCTGCGAAAAGCCTTCGGCGATCTTGGATAAGAGAATGCCGCTGGTGGACGTGGAAAGGATGGTGTCGGGTTTAACCACGGCAGCCACACGGCTCCAGAGATCGCGCTTGATTTGAAGATTCTCGGCGACGGTTTCGATGATCCAATCGCACTCGGCAAGCTCGTGAAGATGGTCTTCATAGTTGCCGGGCTTAATCAAACGAATCGCGTCGTCAGAGAAAAATGCGCCAGGCTTCTGTTTGACCGCGGTCTGGATGGCCTTGACAGCGGTGGCCGACCGATTGGGCTCGTTTGGCGTCGCCCGGCTCAATAGGAGCGAGGGCACTCCCGCGTTGGCAAAATGCGCGGCGATGCGGGTTCCCATGGTTCCAGCGCCGAGGATGGCGACGCGCCGAAGCGCTCGATCCAGACCCTTTCCTTGTTCTTTCGGCACCTGTTCAGCTCGGCTGAGCTGGTCGATAGCATTTGCAGTTACCGCCATAAATAATTGCCTTCCTTTCGTTCTGTCGTGTGTAAACCTTTACGGCGCGAAGACCGGCGGCACGGCTCCCCTGGGCCGGCTACGTTTTGTTTGCGCTTGACCTCACACGGACCGCTCGTCATAACGGCGCCTCTGCTTCAGCAATCGCCCGCACTCTGCAGGCGGCGGTTAAGAACTGGCCGCCAGCAATAAAGGCCGGTCGATGCAGCAAGCCTGGACACTCCAGGCGTGTATACCGCGAGCGCTCTTCAAAGGTCTTCGGGCTCCCCCAATACGTTAACGGGAAGAGCACTCACACGAGATGTCCGAAGTTCTGGTTTTTAGGATTTACCTTCGCTTAAAAGGATAATGGCATCCGAAATTGTTGTCAACGAAAATCGCTCGTCTCGCTGAGGGAAACGACGTGTGTTCGGAGTGTCCATTCGTACTGTGGCGCACATCATGGATTTACGGAGTATTGATAGTGGTGCGGAGCCCAGCGGCAGGTGTCCATTTTTGCCACACAGCTGCCGGTCGCTTTCTTTCTGGCGCGCAGGTGCGATGGGGGCTCGTGCCGAGACTCGTGTAGAGTTGGCGTTCAAGGATTCGGTGGGGAGCGATGATCGGCGGTATCGAGCAACTGACGCACTTGGGGTCCGAGCATCATGTAGTCGACGTAAGAAGACGGTTTGCGGAAGTAGCCGTCAGCCCCGAGCCGGTTCATTTCGTCGCGGTCACGCTGCGAGTCCGAAGAGGTCACAACCAGAACAAGAGCGCCCCGGCACCGTTTACTCGCCCGAAGGCTTCTCAGGATTTCACCGCCTTGATGGCGCGGCAGGTTGATATCGAGGAGTACGAGGGTAGGACACGGCGCCTGCGGGTCGGCATCGGCAGCCTCAAAGAACCGAAGGGCTTTTTCGCCATCATTGAGTTCGTGAAGCTCGGCAGTGATGCCGGCGCGCGCCAGAGCTCTCCTGATCAGCGCAGCGTCGGCCTGATTGTCCTCGACTATCAGGATATGAATCGGACTGGCAATTGTTTTTTGCGGCAGAGATGGGGAATCGGCGATCAGAGCCTTTTCCGCGTTCGGATCCGGCTGAGCTCCGGATTTGGAACCGCCGGGGAAACAGCGGCGGACAGCTGGTTCGAAATCGGCACTTGGCCAACCATTTGCCATATGGACTCGGAGAGCGGTTAGTGCATTACGATGCGTTTAGATCAGGTTAACGAGTATCTTTCTAAGATTTACCTCAGTCGACGTGTCGGAATGCGCGCAAACGTCATGAACCTTACGCAGTGCACACGAAATTAGTGCGCCTTTTTACCAGCGCGCTCGAATGTCGCATTTGCTTGGGATGGAGATGATAACGTACGCCACGGCCCTGGAGCACCCCGAAACCAACAATTTCCATTTCCCGGTGCGGGCGTCCTGCTTTAGCGGACGAGGCGTTTCGCCCGGCGGACGACCAATGCAACGGAGCGGAGCACGATGCCGGATTGCGCCTGGGGGACGGGCGCGTCTGTGGCGCTTGCAATGTCTGCTGCGTGGTGCCGAAAATCGACGAACCGGCGTTGCAAAAACTTCCGGGCTGCCGTTGTCCCAATGCTCTGGGCGACGGTTCCTGCGCAATTTACAATGAAAGACCGCGGACCGGTCGTTGATTGCCGGCAAATATCCATTCGCAATGATGGTTACAGTTGCTTGCCCGTGGCAGCCTGCAGGAGCCGGGACTTGTGGCCACGCTGTTGAAAGCAATCAGGTTAGAGATTACGAGCTGCTTGATTGTGCCGGGTCCGCCGGGCTACACATCATGCCGAATACCGCTCAACCGGGTGCTTGCAGAGGACGCCGCCGGGAACGATATTCCAGGGTTTCATGGCGGCCTTGGTGGAATTACATACGAAAGCGCAGGCGCATATCGGTAAAACGCGCCCGGTGATCCCCACTAATTACGGCGAGACGTGAAATTTGCGTGTGGAAGTGAACGGTTGGACTTAACAATAACGGTGCTCATTCATACGCGAAGTCCATTTTCCAGGAGCGCATGGCCAGAGGAGTGCACCGGTACATCTCGAAAACGGTATGGCAAGAGTTCAACCTCAAGCAGCGATGGCACCTTGGGACAGCAGACTTGCCTGCCGAGCAAAGATCACTAGGAGATATCAATGTCTCAACAGCAGACAAACCAAGAGCATCAAAAGTCACAATATAAATGCGGCCAGTGCGGCCAAGCGTTCGAATCGCAGAGCGAACTGAAACGGCACGAAGAGGATCGGCATTCGCGCGGTTCGAGCAATCAGGAGCGTAAGAACGAACCGCAGCGCAGCCAGGGTGCGGGGTCCGGCTCGCGCAACACGTAGAACTCATCCACTCACGATGAATACATTCCCGGCCGGGCGTCCGTGCAACAAGGCGTCCGGCCGGGAAAGATACGTCGAAAAACAATCGGCGGTCTAAACCATTCGTTTGACCTCAGGTGCGCAAAACACGTGTCGGTATGAACACGGTTTCCGCGCGTTCGCATTCCTCTCGAACCCCCCTCCGTTCCAATCACCCAGGGTGCGCACGATCTTCGCGCCTGCGGCAAAAAAGAACCCCTCATTGACGCCGCCCGGGTGAACGGTAATTGGCCTCGGCATCGTGAAACCATCGCGCAATTCGTTCGCAACTGTGAACCAATGATGCTGCGATCCACGATACGCACTTCGATGTTCCGCCCCAATATACCTGCCTGCAGCGATTGATTGTTCGCCTAGCCACATTGCTCATACACGCCTGTTGAGGCCAATACCATGGCCCCCTGGCTGCGACGTGTCCTGACAGGGTTGCCGCGAGTAACTCTCGCGCAGCCCATCCCAGGTGGTGGCGCCTTTGCCTTGCAGTCGCGAAACGCTGCGTGCCGTGCGGGACGGACCGGCGCCCAATCGAAATCTATTGAACATCTTTCCTCAGGAGACGAAATGAGTCAAAAACGCGCTCTCATCATCGGAGCTGGCCCAGCCGGCTTGACTGCCGCGTATGAGCTAATCAAACGGACGGATATTCAGCCCACTGTGTTTGAGAAAAGTCATGAAATTGGAGGGCTTTCGCGGACGGTATGCTACAAGGGCAATCGCATCGATATCGGGGGCCATCGCTTCTTCTCGAAATCTGACCGCGTGATGAATTGGTGGGCTTCTATCATGCCTATCGAAGCATCCGCCAACAGCGAGAAGAATACCATTACTTACCGGCGGCAGACTCGCGAAATATCTGGGTCGGCCTGTGCTCATCAGAGAGACGGAGACCGTGTCATGCTCGTCCGGCAGCGGAAATCCCGTATTTACTTTCTTCGCCAGTTCTTCGAATACCCAATCGCGCTCAGCGCCGATACGCTTAGAAAGCTTGGCGCATTTCGCACATTGAAGATCGGCGTTAGTTACCTCGCCAGCCTAGTCCGGAAGCGCCCGGAGCGTAGTCTGGAAGACTTCTTCATCAATCGTTTCGGGAAAGAGCTCTACCGGACGTTCTTCAAATCGTATACCGAGAAAGTATGGGGCGTTCCATGCGAAAACATCAGCGCAGAATGGGGTGCCCAGCGCATCAAAGGCCTTTCGATCAGGAAAGCCATCGCCCACTTCTTGCATAAACAGTACGGGAAAAAGTCATCCGGGGATGTCGCGCAAAAAGGTGTTGAAACTTCTCTCATTGAGAAATTTCTTTATCCGAAGTTTGGACCCGGTCAGCTATGGGAGTCAGTGGTGGAGGATATCACGAGCCGCGGTGCAGTGGTGAAGACCGGGTGGACGGTAGACAAATTGCATACCGATGGCGTAACCATCACTTCGGCCGAAATGCTACAGGAGGAAACCGGCGCCCGGGAGAAGGTTGAGGCCGACTACTTCTTCTCCACAATGCCGGTCAAGGAGCTAATCCGGTCGCTTAATGCGCCTGTACCGATTCATGTCAAAGAGGTAAGCGAGGGCCTGATCTACCGTGATTTTATTACTGTCGGCCTGCTCTTGAAGCGTTTGAAAATCCACGAGAATACGCCCCAAGGGTCCAAGCTGCTCTCCGATAACTGGATTTACATTCAGGAGCCGGACGTGCTTGTAGGACGGATGCAGATTTTCAATAACTGGAGCCCGTATATGGTTGCTGATCCAGATAACGTGTGGATCGGCTTGGAATATTTCTGTTACGAAACCGACGACCTGTGGAAGATGAGCGACCAGGCGATCAAGGCGCTGGCCCGCCGGGAGATTGAAAAAATCGGAATTATTGACGGTGAGGATATCCTTGACGCCGTTGTGATCCGGGTACCGAAAACATACCCCGCTTACTTTGGCGCGTACGAACGGTTCGAGGAAGTGAAAGCCTACGTTAATCAGTACGAAAATCTGTTTCTAATCGGCCGTAACGGTATGCATAAGTACAACAATCAGGATCACTCAATGCTAACCGCGATGACGGCGGTGGATAACATTCTTGCGGGCCGAACCGATAAGAGCAATATCTGGGCCCTGAATAGCGACATGGAATATCACGAGGAGAAGACCGAACTGGTTCGCGAAACGGCCGCAGTCAAGCCAGAAGCCGTCGAGGGGGTTGCCTAAGAATGTCTCAGGTAGAGCACGTGTAGTGAACGGAGCCGCAAAGAATGAGCGCGATTGCAAACGTTGGAACAGTCAAGTTGGTCGAGACGGGTCAGTTTCAGCGCGATTCTGCTCGATACTGGACCTACGTTTGCAGGGCGTTGATCGCAGCCGTTGTCCTTTACCTCAGTATAGATGCTCTCTTCAATCGTGAGTTCTTAAAGAATATCAGTGATGGCGTCGGCTATCTCGATATGAGCCATGCAGCCGCCGCCGGCCATCGAAAGGCCCTTCTGAACGCTTACTGGAGTCCGGGATATCCTGTCGTGCTGGCCATTGGTTTGGCTATCCTGCATCCATCTCCTGCGAGGGAACTCGCCGCGGTTTATGGCATTCACTGGGTAATAGGAATTCTGGCCCTGTGGGCGCTAATCTATTTTGCGACCGGTTTACAAACTTCCCAAGTCCAGGGCCGCTTCGTTTTAACGCGTTCCATGTTGATTGCGACCGGCTGTGCTCTATTTCTGATCTCGCTGCAGAATGATGTTCCCGTATATTTGATGACGCCCGATCTTCTTCTGGCGTCTCTGCTCTGGTGCGCTGGAGGCGCCCTTCTCCGCATTGGCCGCTACCAGCGCCTGTATCATTACGCTGTCCTCGCAATCGTGCTTTCACTGGCATACTTCACCAAAGCGGTGGCGCTTTCGCTCGTCATCGCAGCCCTGGCGGTCCTACCGTTTACAGGCGTTTCCCGCAGACGGGCCTCTCACGGGATCTTGTTGTATACAGCTATTGCAACTATCTTGATCGCTCCGTATGTCACTGCCCTTTCCAAAGCTAAAGGCCGTTTCACGTTCGGCGAATCCGGAACGCTGAACTATTCGTGGATTGTCGATGGCGCCGACGGACCAAATCGCTGGCACCTGCAAAACGACTCTCCTCACGGTCATGCCAGCATGCATCTGGTCCATCCCGCCCAGCGGCTCATGACATCCCCGGATGTTTATTATTATCCGGACCCGGTTCCGGGCACGTATCCGGTCTTCGATGACCCGTCCTACTGGGACGATGGCCTCCGGCCCAGTTTTTATCTCCAAGGTGAGGTCTGGCATGTCGCAATGAATCTGTTTCACACGCTGACGTGGCTGGCCACTAGGGGCGTATTTGTCGTGGGGTTGGTCTTGCTGCTCTATCTACAGTTCAAGTCCGGTGACCGGGCCCAATTTCGCGTGATCCTCCCGGTCTTGATGTTGTTCCTGAGTGTCTGGATGCTTTACCTGTTAGTAGATATCGAGAATCGTTACATATTCGGGATCGGGACGGCCATTCTTCTTTCGGGCGCAGCAATGATTAAGCTGCGGGACTCGGGGAGCCTGCCGAGAATCGTCGGCATGTGCACGCTCGTTCTGGTGTGCGGGGTTGCTGTAGAGTCACTCGGCTTCGCGGCGGGTGAGCTATTCTCCGGGGTCCGCCAGGTTCATACCGGCAAGTTTAAGCAGGCCAGAGGAATAGGCGCCTTGGACAATCCATTCTGGGAAATCGCTCAGAATCTGCACGACCGTTTACACCTGCAGCCGAACGATCAAGTGGCGTGTATGCAAACCGGGTGTGATAACACGTACTGGGCCAGTCTTGCGAATACGCGTATCACGGCCGATCTCTCGAGAGAAGAGGATTATTGGGCCGCTCCGCCAGACGCCCGTGCAAGAGCTATGGCTGTGCTGGCGGAACGGGGCGTCAAGGCTGTCGTGACGCGGCATCTAGGCGCGGGCGCCGAGTCGGAGGGCTGGATTCCTTTGTTCGATCCATATGAAATGCCGTCGCAGGATCTTTTTGCCAGATTCACGAAATAGGATTCGACCAAAGTCTATATGAGCCCTGCACAAGAACAAACTGATCTGATCGCCCCGCTAAGGACATCGCCAGAGGCCAGTTCTCGCCGCCGCCTGATTGTTATGGTTGCGTGCTCCACGGTGATCTGCGCGGCAGCCCAGGTTCTCATGAAAGTCGGCATGATGCACGTCACGAAGTTGGACTTCATGGCGCTCGTTACTAACCTGCCGCTGGTTGCCGGTTACGCCCTTTACGCTGCCTTCTGCTTCATGATGATCCTCGCTCTACGCGAAGGCGAACTCTCCGTAATCTACCCGATCATCGCGCTGGCATATGTGTGGGTAACCGTCCTCTCTTATTTCATCTTTCATGACACTCTAAATGCACTCAAGCTAACAGGCATTCTCAGCGTGATCTTTGGGGTGGCCATGCTGGGGCGCGAAAGGCCGGCGGAACAGTGACAACGCCACTCAGGTCCATGCTGCTGGTGTTAGCAGCTTCGGTTATTGGCTCACTCGGGGCAGTGTTCCTGAAGTTGGGCGCTGCACGCCTCAAAAGCATCTGGAACCTGCTCAACTGGCGGCTCGGCGTGGGCGTAGGACTATACCTCGGCTCCTCGATTTTTTATGGATTGGGCATCAAGAACGGTCAAATCTCTGTTCTGTATCCGATGGTGTCGCTCGGCTACGTATGGACCCTGGGGTGGGGCCGACTGATTTTCCGGGAACGCTTTACCAGCAATAAAATCGTTGGCCTGGGATTCATTCTGCTGGGCGTTGTGTGTGTCGCTCTCGGCAGCAGGTGATAAATACACTCGCAGAATCGTACGAACTAGACCTGCAGGTCACATCGCGCCACTCTCTCCGACTACAGCTCGCAAACTTGGGGCCAGTGATTTGGCAATCGCATTTTGAAAATGTGGTAACGCTCGAAGTAATCGACAATTCGAAACGTCTCCTTGTATTTCACGCGGAGTGGTCGCGATTCGTACGAAGGATTCCGCCTGCAACACCCTTTCAAACTCCCGAATGGCTGGTGACTTGATGGTCCCATTTCGGAAGTGGTTTACGTTTGCCGCGATTCTCCTGGTGCAGGCACTGCGAGATGCCCATAATTCCGGCTATCGCGAGTGGGATTTTCTGCGCGGTGATGAAGCCTACAAAAGTTCGTGGGGGGATGCCGCTCTCCAGATGTCGCGTGAGCATTCAACCAAACTCGCACTTGCCAACTGGGGCGGCATGATAGCCCGCGTTGTGCCAAGCTTGAAAATTAAACTCAGGCTAGAATCAGGCTCGGATCGATTTCCACACCCAGCCCGGGAGCCTGGGGTACCGGAATATTGCCGTCCTGGTCGACCAGAGGCGGGTTGCGGAAAATCGCGAAGCGCTTGCTGTAATCGCAAACCGGCGGGTCGTGCGTGAGCTCGAGCAAGTTGCCTCGGGGCCAGGATGCCACTAGGTGCAAGGCGGCGATGGCGCCGATGGGTTCCTCGATGGCCACGTGAGGCGTGAGCTGGCGGTCGAATGCCTCGGCGAGCACGCCGATCTTGCGCATATCGCTAATCCCGCCCGCTAGCATTGTTTCCGGCTGCAGAATGTCGAACACGCCCTGCTGGAGCATCCAGTGAAATTCGTGAACGCCAAAGTTGTTTTCTCCACCGGCAATGGGAATACCGACTTTGTTCCGCAGCTCTAGGTGCTGCTCAAAGGCGAAACGCGGTAGCGGCTCTTCCAGCCACGCACAATGAAGACGTTCCAGTTCGCGGGCTGTCTCGAGGGCGCGCCGGAAATCCCAAAGCGGACCCGGCTGCCAGTGCTCGGGGTTCTCGGCCTGGTTGGCATCGTTCATGATTTGCATCTTGTCGCCGATTCTGGCGCGGACGGCCTCGACGACGGCGATGTCCTCTTTCATGGTGGCGTTGTGCAAGCGCAACTTGATGGCCTTCCAGCCCTGGGCAGCCATTTCGGCTGCCATGTCGGCGCGCTCGTCGGGCTGCGAAAGCTTTACCATGGCGCAGTAGGTGCCGACCTTGTCCCGGCCGCCGCCAAGCAACTTATAAATAGGCTGGCCGCAGGCTTTGCCGACCAGATCCCAGAGGGCGATGTCGACGTTGGCGCCTCCGTTGTACCTCTCGCAGACCTGCTCGAAACGCATGGTGGCCCAAAGCTGCTCGGTGTCGAAGGGATCCTTCCCGACGAGCACCTGCTGAACTATGGGCAGCAAAGCCGAATCGATAGAAGGCCCTATGCCTACCAGACCCTGGTCGGTTCGCAGTTCGAGGAATGCTCCGCCCCCGAGCTGAAACTTCATCAGGTGGCCGGGCGCGTACCACGCCGGCTGCAGAGATCCGAGTTCACGCACGACCTTGAGGCGGACCACCCGCACCTCGGTGATCTTCATGCGTCCGGCGCGGCGCTTGGCCTCCTGCGCAGGTAGCGCTGGCGCTATGCCTAGCGACCCGAGACTTGCGACAAAACCTCTCCGATTCATAAGGACTCCATGGGGGACCTCTCATGATGCCACGGGGTTTGCGGGCAGGTCACTCCCCGTCTGCCGTGATATTTCCACTTGCCGGTTTCAGAAACTCTTCGCGAACTTGCAACGGAGCCCATGGCCAAGTGGTACGAGCTTTGGCGTATACCAGGAAGGCGACGCATCCAAGAAGCACCCAAGCGATCGACAGGATGATCGAGACCTTGTCCAATGCCACGAAAGCATAGCTCCAGCCGGCGAACGAGATCAAACTCGGCAGCGGGTAGAGTGTCTGCCGGTATGGCCGATGCAATGCCGGTTGCTTTTTGCGCAACACCGTAAGCGCTACAACCTGCCCGAGCGACTGCACCAGCACCGTTACGCCCGTGAGCATGCCGATAATCGCCGGAACAGCAAAAAAGCTGCCGAGGGCCACTATCAGCCCCATTACAAGCAACGCGATATGCGGAAAATGGAGACGGGGATGCAATTTGCCGAAAGAAGAGAAGAACACACCATCTCGCGCGGCGTTGAACAGCACGCGAGAACTCCCAAGCAGTCCGGTAAAGATGGATGCGGCGGCGGCAATCATTACCAGTACACTGACCAGAATTGCTCCTTTTTGACCCCAGTATTTGCCCACGACCGTTGAGGCGACATTCGTCGATTCAGCGACTTCCTGCCAGGGCGCAGCACCAAGGATGCCCAGTTGCATGGAAAGGTACAGAGCGCCGATAGCGAGAATAGACAAAATAATCGACCCGGGCATCACTCTCGCGGGCTGCTTCAGTTCCGCGCCCATGTAGGCCACTGTTCCATAACCCGTATAGTCGTACAGGGCGATCACGAGGCCGCCGCCTAAGCCGGCGAGAAAGGATCCTTTCGTCAGCCAGTGAGCGGGAAAAGCAAATGCGCGGCCGGCGTCGAAATGGCTGAATGAGGCGACGACCGTTACTCCCATGGCAGCAAGTGTGACGATCCACAAAACGATATTGATAACCGGGACGGATTCGATGCGACGGTAAAGAAGGGCAACCACCGCTGCCACCATCGCCAGACCGATCACATGATTCTCGACCGGTGAAAGATTGGGCACAAAAGTACCCAAATATTGATAGAAGCCGATCACTCCGCAACTGAGGATCAGCGGAAGCGACAGGATGGCAGTCCACACGAACAGGAACGGCAGCAGCTTTCCAGTTCGATATTGGAACGCCTCGCGGAGAAACAGGTAGCTGCCGCCCGCGCCCGGCATCGCAGCTCCAAGTTCGGCCCAAACCAGTCCATCGGCCATGGCGACAATTGACCCGAGCAGCCAGCCCACCAGCGCCAGGGGTCCGCCCATCACACTGACCATCGCGGGAATCGTAATGAATGGCCCAACCCCGCACATGGCATTCATGTTGATGGCCGTCGCGGAAAGAAGGCCGATGGACTGGTGAAAGTGCGGCTTCTCAGGCGGCGGGAGCTCAACCGCGGCCACGATCCTTTTTGTGGATGCCTGATTCACGAGCCGCAACATCCTTTAACTGCGAGTCAGATTGACTAGTCGCATGAATTCGTTGGCTCGCTGCGGGTCAACGGCGTTCCAGGTATTTCCATCGACCTTCAGCGAAGACCCGACAATGCAACCATCCGCAACCCGGAAAACATCTTGTACCGTTTCGTGACGTACCCCGGTATTGGCTAGTACGGGGGTAGACGGCAGTGCGCGCTTGACCGCTTCCAATTGCGATAGGGGTGGCGCTTCGCCTGTAATAACGCCCGACACGAGCACGGCGTCAGGAATGCTGGAAAAAACTGCGGAACGCGCGCGATCGGGCAGAGAACGCTGGTCCAGCGAATAAGCAAATTCGGCCGACAGGTTGTAAAGCATGGCGATATCCTTGCGCCCGAGACGATTTCGATACCTCATCGGCTCCGCGGAGCGCCCAGCCCAAGGACCCATGTCGGAGGCATAGTATCCGGTGCAAATCTCGCGAATGAAAGAGGCGCCGGTCGCCGCCGCCAACGCAATCGAACTCATGGGGTCCCAGAGGACGTTCACCCCGAACGGGATCGTGATCAGCGGCCGCAGTTGACCGATGACATACGCCATGGTTGCCGTCGAGGCCATGTCCACATTCATCTCATACGGCCGGTCATTCTCGTTGCCGAACATGACCGCGTCGACTCCGGCGGCGATGAGTGCTTCAAGATCCCGCCTCGCTCCATTCAAGATGTGCGCGACACCGCCCTTTTCGTCGTATAACGGGGTGCCCGGCAGGGCTGCCAGGTGCACCATCGCGATCACGGGCTTGTTGTTGCCGAAGATCCGTGTGAAGTTATCCATCATGTTCCCGGGCATGCGCATTAGCCATCGATGATACCAACGCGGCTTCGGGTCGGTGGTTTTTGTGTTTTAATGACCTTCGGCTACAGCGATTTCTGCAATATGGCGGGGGCCAAAGCTTTGGTCAACACCGATCAAAATTAGAGAATGCACCGCGTCATCATAGCTCCGTCGGTTTTGACTGCCGATTTTGGCCGCCTGACCGCAGAGGCCGCTGCGGTTTACGCTGCCGGCGCGGAATGGCTACATCTCGACATCATGGACGGTGTGTTCGTTCCCAATATCAGTTTCGGACCGGACATGGTGCGCGCCATGCGCGGCGCAACACCGGCGTTGCTCGACGTTCATTTGATGCTTCACAATCCCGACGCCTATATCGCCGACTTCGCGCAAGCCGGTGCTGACCGCATCAGCGTGCACGTGGAGTCCGGCCCGCATGTTCACAGGACGCTGAGCACGGTTCGGGCTCTGGGAAAGAAGTGCGGAATTGTGCTCAACCCCTCCACCCCTGAGAGCGCCGTCGCGTATCTTCTTGATGCCGTTGATTTGGTACTCATCATGAGCGTGAACCCGGGATTCGGCGGCCAGAAATTCATTCCGGCCACTCTCGAAAAAGTCCGGCGGGTGAAGGCCATGATCGGCGAACGGTCGATAGAAATCGAAGTGGACGGCGGTGTGACGGTCGAAAACGCACGATCGATCGCCGATGCCGGGGCCACTGTTCTTGTTGCGGGATCGGCCGTCTTCCAGGGAGGACCGTCAGCCTATGCGAAAAACATCGCGGATTTGAAGGCCCGGCTCTCATGAGCCTTGTCCTGGGCCTCGATATCGGCACAACCTCGACCATCGGCATCCTGATCCGGCCGGATGGCGAATTAGCCGGTATGGCATCACGCCCGGTTGAATTGCGATGCGAGAGGATCGGCTGGGCAGAGCAAAACCCCGAGCAGTGGTGGTCCAACGTCTGCGAAATCACAGGTGAGTTGCTGGCGAACGGAATCGACGCAGGGGAGATCTCGGCGGTTGGGGTCACCGGCATGCTGCCCGCGATCGTTCTGCTTGACGCAGCGGGCAACCTGCTTCGTCCAAGTATTCAGCAGAGTGATGCACGGTGCGGAGCCGAAGTGGAGGAGCTCAGGCGGGAGGTGGATTCCGCATCGTTCGTGGCCAAAGCCGGCAATGGCGTCAATCAACAGCTCGTGGCACCAAGGCTGCGGTGGCTCGAAAAGCATGAGCCGGAGGTATTTCGCAAGATTGCGACCGTTTTTGGGTCATACGATTACATCAACTGGCGGCTGACGGGGCGGCGTGCCATCGAAAAGAACTGGGCACTCGAGGCGGGGTTTGTCGACGTAGCCAGCGGCACCGTTGACCCCAACCTGATACGCCTGGCGCATATTCCGGCAACCACATTACCGCCGAAGTCAGAATCGCACGAGGTCGTGGGACACGTTTGTGCTCAGGCCGCCGCCGATACGGGCCTAAAGCCGGGAACGCTGGTGGTCGGCGGCGCAGCCGATCTGATAGCCTCCGCCCTGGCTGCAGGGATCACGCAGAAAGGGGACGTTCTGCTGAAATTCGGCGGCTCGGTGGATATCTTGATCGCGACTGATCAGCCGGTTCCTGATCCCCGGATGTACCTGGACTACCACCTCGTTCCCGGACTTTTCATGCCCAACGGGTGCATGGCAACCGGAGGCTCTGGGCTGAACTGGTTTGTCCACACTTTCGCATCAGGCGAGCGAGGCGATGCAGATGCCGTGGGGCTCTCGGTTCACGAGTGGCTAGACAGAAAAGCGGCTGCAGTGTCTCCAGGGGCCGACGAATTGACGGTTCTGCCCTATTTCCTCGGCGAAAAAACGCCGGTTCACGATCCGTTCGCTCGAGCCGTGTTTTCGGGGTTGACACTCGCCCACACAATGGGCCATCTATGGCGGGCGATGCTCGAGGGTTATGCCTATGCTTTGGCTCACCACGTCGAGGTGCTACACGAAATCGGCTATGCCACCACGCAGTACTTCGCTTCCGATGGTGGATCAAAGAGCCGGATCTGGATGCAAATCGTCGCTGACATTTTACAGGCGCCAGTCCAGCTGCTTTGCGGGCATCCCGGCTCCTGTTTGGGCGCGGCATGGACGGCGGCAATCGGCGCCGGTCTAGCACAAGATTGGGAGAGCATCTCGAGGTTTGTCCGCAAAGGGGCTCTTATCGAGCCGGACCCTGCGAAGGCGGAACGCTACGCGTCGGGATATCGGGTGTTCCGCAGCCTCTACCGCCCTCCGTTCGACCGCGACATTATTTGAAAACCAAGGAATCGTTTATGACAGCAATTGACAGGTTTGGCCTGGCCGGAAAGGTCGCTGTGGTAACCGGCGGTGCGCGGGGCATCGGATATGCCGTCGCTTCGCTGAGTGCAAGTGTTGGCGCGGATATCGCGATCATCGACATTTTGGAAGACGTCGGTGTTACCTCGGCCCGCAACCTTGCCACTTCGTCCGGGAAAAGAGTGCAGTTTTACCCGGCGGATCTCCGAGACCCAGCGCAAGCCGTGGAGGCCGCGGCAAAAATAGAAGCCGAATTCCGCAGAGTGGACGTGCTTTTCAACTGCATTGGAGTAAACCCGAACACGGATTTTCTGCAGATTCCACCCGACGAATGGACCAACGTCATAAACGTCAATGTCAATGGCCAATTTTTTATTGCCCAGGCTTTTGCCCGGCAAATGGCTCGTCACGGCGGGGGCAGTATCGTTGCCATCGGCTCTAACTCGGGCTTCATAGTGGATAAGCCGCAGCCGCAAGCCCACTACAACACCAGCAAAGCCGCGGTTCACCAGATGGTCAAAGCCATGGCGGTGGAACTCGCGCCGCACAAGATACGCGTTAACGCCGTAGCTCCCGGTTACGTGATGACCGAAATGACCAAACGGGGCTTGAGCACACAGGAGTGGGTCAAATTATGGGAGGAAATGACTCCAATGCATCGATTTGCGGATCCTTCCGAGATCGCCTATACAATGCTTTTCCTGGCAAGTGATGCCGCCAGTTACGTGACCGGCGCGATCTTGCTGGTGGATGGAGGCTACACCTGTTGGTAGTGGGTCCTGATCCGGGGCGTGATGTCCCATGTGATCGGACGATTGGCGACGGTCCGTCGTGCTCCGCACGGACAGACCTCATGCGGACGTGCCACTCGCTGTGGCCTCGGATGCGGAAACGGTTGTCGCGGGGCCCTGAAACTGCTCAGCTTGCGCGTGCGTCAGTTGGTTGATCCCCGATGCCAGTTTGCCGCGAAGGCCAAGAATCGGTTTTTCAAAAAACTGCCACGATATCGAAGCGGTGAAGACGGTAGCGATGAAGACCGTAACGATTTTCAGGTGACCCTGTCCCAGGGCCGGCATGGATCTTCTCGAAACGGCCTCGATAGTTGCCGTGATCGGCATGTGAAAGAGGTAGGCACCGTACGAGACCGCAGCCAGTTTCTGTATTGGCCGAAGCCGGGTCCAGCCGGTCAAGCGCGTTCCGCGAAACGCGATTAGACAGACAACCACGTGCCCACATGCTATGGAGGAAAAAAAGAACCCCAGAGTCCGGTTCAAGGGGCCCACATGATGATAACCGCCCAAGATGCCACAGATCAGCGTCAGCGCCGCCCAGCCGATCGTAGAGATAGCAAGCCTTTTTCGGGACAGATGCCAGGGTCCAACACGAGAACGAACTGCAATCCAGGCCCCGATCGCCAACCCATCCATTCGGCATGGAAGAAATACATACTGGATGAGTTTGTTAGCGGGATAAACGTAGAAAAGTAGAACCCTCAATATGAGACTGAATCCAGCCAGACCGAGCAGGGTGCGCGAGAGGGTTTCGAGTCTCAATCTACAAACGAGAAACGGAAAGAGCAAGTAGAACTGTTCTTCGATTTGAACGGACCACAGCGGAAGGTACGAATTCCTGGCAGCATTCGGAAAAGAGCCGGTCATGGTGGCCGGTCTATTCCCTAGGTATAAGATGAACCACCAGGGTGAAGACCAGTTTTTATACCCAATATCCGTAGGGTAAAGGGAGCCAGATCCGAACAGAATGACTCCGGCCGTCAATGCGATCAGCAACGCGTAATAGACCGGGAAAATTCTTAGTGCACGCCGGGTGAAGAACGAAGGGTAATAGCTGGGCTGGCAGCGGGTGTCCAGCAGGATTCCGGCAATTAGGAACCCACTCAGAACAAAGAAGGAATCCATCAGGATCCAGCCGTGACCCAAAACCCAAAAGTTGTACCAATCGAAACTGGAGGTATCGTAGGCGGTTAAGGTCCTCGAACGACGAACGAGGAGGGCAGCCGTGCCGAAGAAGGGACATACCGAAGAGCAGATTATCGCCG